>Ga0105046_10014435_pt1 | contig 12176 bp, 7 predicted proteins | sample MAT03_FD_78385 | JGI IMG/M metagenome (GOLD analysis project Ga0105046, IMG submission 78385) | Freshwater microbial communities from Lake Fryxell liftoff mats and glacier meltwater in Antarctica - MAT-03 (megahit assembly) | ecosystem: Environmental > Aquatic > Freshwater > Ice > Liftoff...
GAATTTGAGAATCAATTGGGTTAAAAATCAATCTTTCTAATTTCTATGGTTGGAATTCTTAAACCCACATTAATATATCAAATTAAACTTCCGACTTTTGGGCGTAAAAAATTCAAACGGATAAATCAAAATATCCAAACCAAATTGAGTCCGGAAATTCAATCCAATGCACTGCCAAATTTCTTAAATACCTCATTTTCATTGATTATCATGTCTTGTAAACCTATTCTACTATTTACACAAACGTTGCTCCTACTTGCTAGCCTACAGAGTTTTGGACAGTTCAAAAAAAAACTAAAACTGTTGTCGAAAGAAGAAAAGAACATTTTAAGCTGGGATTTTCCAATTCAACGTTGTCATGCAGGCGTGCCGATGGGAAATGGAAAGCAAGGTTTGCTGATTTGGGGAGAAGATTCAATACTAAAAATAACGATTGCACATGCCGGATTTTGGGACAGACGCGGTGGCATGGAATTAGATAGCAATCTGGTTTATAGCAAAATACGTAATTTGTTAGAAGCAAAGAATGAAGAAAAACTAAAAGAGATTTTTGGATATAAAAAAGTGCCGAAAACAAATATCCGACCCAGGCAATTCGGTGGTGGATTGATTCAGATTACACTTCCGAAGGGATACAAACTAAAAACTGCAAACCTAAATCTGAGAAGTGGCGATTGCGAACTTGTGATTGAAAAGCATGGAATGCCAAAACATCTGGTAAAAATAAGACAACATGCAGAAACGAATGTGGCTACCATTTCTTGGCCATTGCTTAGCCCAAAGCCTGCAGAACCAGAATTGAAAGCAGCAGCAGATTTTCTGGTATCAGAATACTCAGAATTGGGCATTCCAAAACCTGAATATTGGAAATCAACAGTCCCAAAATTTGACGTAAAAGGAATTATTCAAAAACTTCCCCAAGATGATTTATTGGGAATTGCCTGTGCAACAAAAGATCGGATATCATTTATTACCAGTGGATTAGGACCTGATGGACAGCAAGGAAGTTTAACAGGTATGCTGGAAAACCTTCTGCTAAAAAATGAGGAGAAAAAAACGGAAAAGTATTGGTCAGATTTTTGGAAAGCCTCTGCAAAAATAAACCTGCCAGACAAAGACCTGATGGAAATGGTGGATTTTGGCTTATATAAAATGGCCATTTGCGCCCATCCATCCGGCCCCGCAATGACCTTGCAAGGCCCGTTAATGGAGCATAACCAGATTCCACCGTGGAGCAACGACTATCATTTCAACATCAATGTTCAAATGATGTATTGGCCGGTTATGAGCTTTGGCCAATTGGAAAGAATGGAACCATTTTGGGCTATGATAAAGTCATGGTTGCCAAAGATGAAGGAGAATGGATCCTTATTTTTCAAAAATTCTGAGGCACTGTTTTTACCCCATGCAACCGATGATAAAGGCAAAATGATTGGCGGTTTCTGGACTGGAATGATAGACCAGGGCTGCATTGCATGGCTTTCGCAATTGGCTTGGAAATATTACCAACATACTGGCAATCAAGTATTTTTAAAAGAAATTGCACATCCACTTTTAAAAGGCGCACTAGCTGGATACGAAGCTGAACTGGATACAATTGAGCCTGGAAATGAACCTTTTAAACTCCGTTTACCTGTAACGGTGAGCCCTGAATTTAAAGGCGCACAAATGGATGCCTGGGGCGTGAATGCATCATTTCAGTTGGCGGCACTCCACATGCTGATCCAAAATTTAAAGGAAACCGAAATGATCCTGGCATTAAGTCCAAACAAAAAACTGGACTGGTATTCTAAAAATCTCCCTCCATATTCAATTTCAAATGGACCAAGAACATTGGAATACGCTCAATATACTTCCAAAAAAATCGGTATTTGGGAAAATATGGACTTGATAGAAAGCCACCGTCACCATAGCCACATGGCTTGTGTTTATCCCTTTTGCACCGTAGATCCTTTCGACTCAACACATGCGTATGTTATAAAAAACACCTACTACAATTGGAGTAGAAAAGGAACGGGCTCATGGACAGGCTGGTGTGTGCCATGGGCCAGTATTTTACTTTCCAGAATCAATCAACCAGAATCTGCGATTTCAATGTTGAAATGGGGCAAAATGAACTTTACAAATGAAGGAAGAGCAACGCTTCATGATGTATTTAATCCGCTGATTACTACCGCTTCTCAATCAAATGAATTTGGACCAAGGGCGAAAATGAATGGAAAAGACTGGAGCGAGAAAATGCAATTGGATGCAGGGTTTGGCAATCTGGAAGCCATTGCAGAAATTCTGTTTCAAAACAGGACCGATGGCCTTTATGTCTTACCTGTGATTCCCTATACCTGGAAGAATTTCTCGTTCGATGGATTTAGAGCTGAAGGTGGATTTATTGTTGGCGCTACTGCCAAAAACGAAAAAGTAAACGAAATCAGAATCAGATCGAGTAGAAAATCGAAATTAAAACTGCATCACAATCTTGGTTCAAGCTACAAGTTAAATGGCAAAATCATGAAGGGAAGCTTGCTGCAGGCCGATATCGGAGAAAATGAAATATTAATATTGCAACCAGTTTTATAGGAATTTTACAATTATTTCTTAAAATAGTTTTGTTTTACGAAAATATTACTATTTTTGTAATGTCTTAATAGGATCAAATCACACTCTGATTTAATACCCAAAAAGACAAACCATAAGTTTTGAATAAGTCTATCTCATTCAAAATAAGTAACTAACCACCACCACGCTATGAAATTCCTAATGTCAGGAACGGATTTTTATTTGCAAAAAAGTCTGAGTGAGTTGATCTCACTTCTAGAACCAGGCTTGGTTTGGATCATAGATTCTGACGGAAATGTGGTTGAATCAAGCAAAGCGGCAAAAAAAATACTTGAAGACAAATCCACCATAAAAGATAATAAACACAAGCTACTGAGATTATTTAAAGATTTTGATGAAACAAAAAAAGTATTCCGATCTTCTTTTGGTTTGAAGGATGGAATATCAGCCTTATTTTCGGCCTCACAAATTGAATTGAATAACAAGAAATTCTTGATTATTAAACCCGTGACACCAGAAGTCGAGCTTGACATCACACCCCAAAGTTTGGTTGAAACAGAATTTGGAATTTATTCCTGGCACTTTCATCTTGATGAAAATCTATTCATTCTATCGGAAGAGGCTGCATTTAAATTCTTGGGAAAGAGGGTTAAAAACATTGATTATCAAGACTTTTATACTTCGCTTTCAATTGAGTCGCTCGATCGGTTTTCGATAGCGATGGAAAAAGCGATCAATCTTAAACAAGGATTCGAGCTGGAAATACTGATTGAAAATCCCGGTGGAAGCACTTGGGTGAAATTCATCTGCAAATCGGCCCTCGACAATGAAAACGGTCAATGGCTAACTGGCTTAATTAAAGATTCCACATCAGAACAAAAGGAGATTAAAGAAAAGAGAGACCTTAATTTATGGCTTGATGCAGGTCTAAATGAAGTAGAAGTTAAAAGTGTTGAAGGAAGTCTTTTAGCCAAATGGGGAAATAGCAGTTCTGGAAGAGGCTCAACGTATGAAAACGGCAAAAGAATATCTACAATCTATGATTTTAGAAACAAGCCAAAGTTTACAGTAAGTTCTGATATTCAGTCTCCTACACTCATTGAATCGAATAAAAATAAAGAAATAGAGCCTAAAATTCAGATTGATCAAAAACGAATTAGAAAACCATCGAACCTTGATTCTTTTCACACTAAGGACGAAAAATTCATAGCCATAACCAAACATCTCGGCATTTCTTTGGATGTGCAAGTTTCTGCAATTGGCATTTTTGATGGCAGCCGTTTTGAATGGAAAGCATGGTGGAAAAGCCCGAATCAACATGCGATGCCTGTTAAAAAATACGGTGGCGAATGGCTTCCGGAATTGGATTGGTTGGTTGATGTAGAATCTGAAAATCAAAAATTTCCTGAAAGATATTGGTGGCCACAAGACATGCTTCCTTTCCAGATTTCGAAATCTTATGGTGAAGGTTGGATGATAATTGCTGAGCCTATTTCTAAAAAAGAAACCAGCTTTTTTGCGATCAAAACCAATGAACCAGAACAAATTAAGAAAAAGACAAATGAGGTTCTTCAGAGTCTGGATGCACTAAAGGGTGTAGAAATAGACAAATATGCTGTAAATGAAGTAGAAAAGTTACACGCAGAAATTGCTGAAAAAGACCTTTTAATAAAAGAAATAAACCATAGAGCCAAGAACAATTTGGCTATGGCGGCAAGTTTGGTAAAAATGGAAGCAAGCTACTCTGAAAGCCCAAATGCCCTATTTTCGCTAAAACAAACACAGAAAAGACTCGAAGCATTGGCCTCAATACATGAGCTGATGTACAAAAATCCGCAGTCAAACGAGCAGGTTGACATGCAGAAATATCTTACACAGCTTATTGAAGGGTTGGTTGCTAGCTTTGGAAATCAAAATATTAGTTTAGACTTGCAAGTTGACAGCATAGAAATGCCTATAAAAAAAGCGAGCACCATTGGCTTATTGGTGAACGAGTTGGTATCTAATGCTTTCAAATATGCTTTTAGTTCCATTGAAAAAGGTGTTTTAAAAGTTGACTTTTTATTAAAAGGTGACTTGATAAAACTTCGGGTAGCTGACAACGGACCAGGAATACAAGTCAATGAAAAATCGGCAGAATCGTTAGGTAAAATATTAATTGAAGAATTCGTAAAACAACTTCAAGGCACTTTGGAAATTGAAAATTCAAATGGAACAATATACCTCATCTCTTTTTCTTAATAATTTCATTCACTGTTTTGCAACAATAAATTGAAAAAAATACTCATAGTTGAAGACGAACGAATACTGGCCGTTTCCTTAAAAATGGATCTCAACGAGCTTGGTTACCATGAAATTACAATTGTTACAAATTGTGAAGATGCCTTGGAAGCATTGGCAGAAGGAAAAGCAGATCTGGCCCTAATGGACATCAGCATAGAGGGTACAAAAACAGGCATTGAAACAGCTTTTTTAATTTCTCAAATATCAGAAACACCAGTCGTCTTTTTAACTGGAGAAACCGATTTAGAAACCAGAACAAACGCAGAATCGAACCCAAACTGCAAAGGATATTTGACCAAGCCGGTGAAGATGGAAATTCTTCAACCCATTATCAGTCAAATATTTAATTTAAAATTGGCTTAGGCAGGTTCTTGCTGGCTTAGGCAATGAAAGCTGCCAAGTCCCCAAATTAAATCTGTAGAATCTATTCCAAATATTTTCCGATCTGAGAAACATCTTTGAATGGTTCTCAATGCTATTGGATCATTTTTTTTGTCTCGAAAAGTAGGAACATACACGGCGCCATTGCCGATGTAGAAATTGGCATAACTGGCTGGCAACCTTTGATCTTCCCAAAAAACAGGTTTTGGCATAGGCATTTCAATGATGTTGATGGCCTTTCCATTTATCAACTTAAAGCTTTTCAACATTTTAAGATTTTCCTGAAGTAATTCATAATTCTCATCCTCAGGATCTTCTTCTACAACAGTCAGAATGGTATCTGGCTTCACAAATCGGGCAATGTCATCGATATGCCCATCGGTGTCGTCACCCACTATTCCATCCCCAAGCCATAGAATTTGATCCATCCCATAAAATTCCTTCAAAAACCATTCAACTTGTTCTTGGTTCAATTCTGGATTTCTGTTTGGATTTAAAAGACAGGCTGTTGTTGTAAGAATTGTGCCTGCCCCATTAAACTCAACAGAGCCGCCTTCCAGAATAATGCCAGGATTAAACACCTCTAAACCAAGCATTTCCCCTATTTTGGTAGGAATAACATCGTCCAATTCAAAGGGAGGATATTTTCCACCCCACGCGTTGTAATCCCAATCGACAACGGCTCTTTTTCCTTTTTCAGTTTTATGGAGCAGAAATGCAGGACCATGATCTCTGCACCATGCATCGTTGGTTGGAAAATGATGAAATTTAATATTGTGCCAATTGAGCTCAGATTTTTTCAACCGTTTTCTAGCGGCCTCTTCCATGTCCGCATCGGCTACATTGATGTTGACTTGTTCTAAAAAGCTGAGTTTTGAAATAAAATCACAATAAGCTGGATATGCTTCTTCTAATTTTCCAGGCCAGGATTCTTCCTTTTGTATCCAACTAAGCCAGGTAGAAGCATGATGTGACCATTCGGCCGGGAAGTAAAATCCTGATTGTTTCGGGGTTGGAGTTGAAAAAGAACTTGGCAACATTCAATACTGTTTTATATAGATTGGCTAGGTTTGCGGTGCAAAACAACACAAATTGAATAGAAGGATGAAGTTCGAACGGCAATCAACTGATAAATTTTCTAAAGCCAGAACTGGTTTGATCCAAACAGACCACGGAAATATAGAAACGCCTATCTTTATGCCTGTAGGAACGGCAGGATCAGTAAAGGCTGTGCATCAGAGAGAATTGCTTGAAGACGTAAAAGCTGAAATCATTCTAGGCAACACCTATCATCTTTATTTAAGGCCGGGATTGGAAGTGTTGGAAAATGCCGGAGGCCTTCATCAATTCAACACTTGGCAGAAACCAATATTGACAGATAGCGGTGGATATCAAGTGTTTAGTCTTTCAGCCCAAAGAAAAATTACCGAAAATGGAGTCACTTTTAAATCGCACATTGATGGAAGTAGCCATTTGTTTACTCCAGAACGAGCGATGGAAATTCAGCGGTATATTGGTGGTGATATTGTAATGGCATTTGACGAATGTCCACCCTACCCTTCTGAATATAAATATGCAAAAGATTCAATGGGCCTGACGCACAGGTGGTTGGATCGCTGCATAAAATACATGGCTGAAACAGAGCCAAAATATGGACATCAGCAAAGCCTTTTTCCCATTGTTCAAGGATCTACTTATAAGGATCTCAGGAAAGAGTCGGCTGAGTTTGTGGCCTCCAGAAATATGCCTGGAAATGCCATTGGTGGTCTTTCCGTAGGAGAACCTGCAGAATTGATGTATGAGCACACCGCTTGGGTAAATGAGTTTCTTCCTGAAGACAAACCAAGGTATCTAATGGGCGTTGGTACTCCGGAAAATATTTTGACTTGTATTGGGCTTGGGGTTGATATGTTTGATTGCGTAATGCCAACACGAAATGGTCGAAATGGTATGCTTTTCACCACGGAAGGCATTATCAACATTAAAAATGAAAAGTGGAAGTTTGACAATTCTCCTATTGATTTAGGATTGAACCATTATTCGAGTCAAAATTACTCCAAATCTTACCTAAGGCATTTGTTCATATCCAAAGAATATCTTGCACTTCAAATTGCATCTTTGCAGAATCTGGCATTCTACATTTATCTTGTAAAACAGGCAAGGCAAAAGATTCAAAATCAAGAGTTTGAATCATGGAAAAAAGGTGCTATTGCCCAATATATGCAAAGACTTTAGAGGAATAAAACCCTCAAAAAAAAAATATTGCCTTTTGCTTATTGGTCTAAAGTAGATTATTGGTACAAGCTCTTTGATTTTACAAATTTTGAAGGCAATTTTTGGAACTAATTCATACGCTGGAAATTGAATGGTTTATTCATCAAAATAAGCTGAGCGACTCTGGCACTTTTCTGTTTGCCGATTGAAAACAACTACTGAACCGAGCCTTTTATCTGACATCTTTACAAATCTTGGTCACTTGATTTGGACCAAAGATATTGCATCGGGGCAGACCTCCTTTCTTACTGACGGCTTTGAAAAACTGTTCGAAATCTCAATGTCCGAGCTCCAGGCTAGACCCAATTTGCTTGTCGATTGTATTCATCCTGACGACGCTCCATTTGTCGATCTGTTTTCTAAAGTTCTTCTGTCCAACCTCTTTGAGCAATCGGAATATAGAATCATAACAGTCAAGGGAAATATCAAATGGCTTTTGGAAAGGAAGCAAATTGTTAAAAATGAACTTGGCGTAATCGTTAGGCTTGATGCTGTACTAATTGATATAACGGAACAAAAGGACGAAGAACTGAGGTTGATTGAATCTGAGAGTACATTCAAATCGCTTTTTTACAAACACCCGAACCCCATGTGGGTTTACGACACCGAATCACTATTTTTTCTTGCTGTAAACGACTCAGCTATAAAGTTTTATGGCTACACCCATGATGAGTTTTTCAGAATGACTGTGAGGCAAATCAGGCCGCAGGAAGACGTAAAAGAGCTATTATGGGCAATCAGAAATAATAATTTTGCAGAATATTCTGAAAAAACTTGGAGGCACATAAAAAAAGACGGGAGTATAATATATGTAAAGCTGCAATCCAATCCGATCAATTTCAGAGGCCACAAGGCAAGAACCGTTCTTGCAATGGACATCACAAAACAGGTTGAGGCCGAATTTAAAACAGAAAAGGTTTACAAATATTTGGAACACTTTCAGGAAGCGGTTTCCAAAACAAACTTACTGGGCTTAATGGACAGTTCTGGAAACATATCCTTTGTAAACCAATGCCTTCTTGAAAAAACAGAATTTAATTCCTCAAGGTTCATTGGCAAAAAATGGAACGTATTATTTTCAAATTCAAACCTTACTGAAGATTTTGATGAGGTTTGGACCCAAATCAAAGGATGCAAAATTTGGAAAACGCAACGAAAATTTGCACGCAAGGGTGGTTCACATTTTTGGGTGAATTGCGCCATCCTCCCCATTCTTGATGGTGAGAGTTTACCGACTCAATATTTGATGATTGCCGATGACATTACAACATTAAAAGAAGCAGAAAAAAGCAACAGGGAATATGCCATCAAACTGCATAGCATATTGGAAGGTGTAACCGATGCAATATTTGTACTGGATAAAAACTGGCTTCTGACCAACATCAACAAAGAAGCCGAGCGATTGCTCGAGAAAAAGGGATCATTCCTTCTTGGGAAAAATATATGGGAAGTTTTCCCTGCTGAAGAAGGGTTTAAATTCTATCAGTTTTTCAGAAAAGCCAAAAAGAGAAAAATCACAGTTCAATTTGAGGAATATTATGCACCTAAAAAACAATGGTTTGACATAAGCATCTACCCTTCCAAAGATGGCCTGGCAGTTTGCTTTCGCGATGTAAGTGAAAGAAAGAAAAAAGATGATGAAAGAAGAGAGATCTTGGAGCAGCTAGTAATTCAAAACAGAGATCTAGAAGAATTCACCTACATTACTTCCCATAGCCTAAGGGCTCAAATTGCCAACATGTCAATGCTTTCTGCGGCCATAGACCCCAACGGTCTGACACCAATGAACCAGGAAATTTTTGAAAGATTGTTTCAATCATCTTCAAATCTTGACGGCATAATCAGCGATCTAAATACCATTTTAACGGTCAAAAACAGCAAACCTGCATTGTATGAAGACATTCAGCCTGCCAATATTTTCATCAATGCCATTTCAAAAATTCCTCATGAGTTCGGTTCTTTCAAAAAATGCATAAAAACTGATTTCGAAAAATTAAATGGTTTCAAATCTGTCCGTGGATATATAGAAACAATTCTTTTTCAACTTATTGTCAATTCTATAAAATTCAGATCTCCAAATAGGACTCCAGAAATACTCATGCATTCTGAACTTCAAGAAAACACGTTGGTGATTTCAGTTTCGGATAATGGAATGGGAATTGATACGTCGAAGTATGAGAATCAGCTATTTAAGCTCTACAAAAAATTCCATTTGGGCATAAGTGGAAAAGGACTCGGCCTTTACCTTAGTAAATTATTGGTAGAAGAACTAAATGGAACTATTGAAATTGATTCTAAAATCGACGTTGGGACAAATATCACAATCAGACTTCCAAAGCAAAGGTGAAATAAACGCCAGAAATAAGCTATCGTAATAAATAAAGCCAGGCACTTAGTCCTCTTGGATACCAATTTCCAGGCCAAGGTTCAGTCAAACTTGTTGCTCCATCCTGATAAGCCTGGTCATTATTTAAATTCCATCGATAAGGATAAACAGCATGTGAACCTTTGAATCCCAGGGCTTTTGTTGCTACAAAATCTATGACCATTGTTTTTGAAAACCAGGTAACAGGCTCTGATGATGAGATGGTTAAGCCATAGGGTTTTGAACATAGTGGCAAAACCCTTTCCCATTCAGACTTCAATACAGATTTCAACTTTGTAAGTGTGGGATGTTCAAATTTTGTCAGAATAGGATAAAGCAATCCTTCAGCGAGAACAGAAATCTGCTGATTCCAACCAGGGAATTTCTCATCCAAAGAAACCGGAATGAAACCATTCTTCTTTTGGGCAGCTATTAAACTTTTCAAAATCTTTTCTGCCTCTAGTTCAAAAAAACGGCTTTGCTTTTGTCTCAAATACGAATTGCCAATGGTTCCCTTTTCCCATTCGGCCTTTTGAGTTCCATTCAAAGTAGTACCATCTTGATCTTTGGTTACAAGTTCCTGATCTATAGAACGAAGCGGATTTACAACTGAAACTCGAAGCAATTCTGATCCTAACAAATAGGCAGTCAGCATTTTAACTCCAAGATAAGTATTGTCTGGCGCTCGTTTCACGGCTTCGCTTACATCATATGTACTCCATCCATGACCAACATCTGCAAGCCCGTTTCCATTTGAATCTCTATTTTGCAAGCTTTGCATCAACATGGCTACGAGCCCTGCATATTTCTGAACAAAAGCTTTATCAGCACTTATTTTGTAATACCAATACAAGAGTGAAACAAAGTCTGAATTTTCCTCTACAGGTAAAAATGGACCGAAATCATAGCCTTCAGCCTTCATTACGAAAGGAAAGTTCCCAACATCATGATACACAAATGCACCTGTTTCTGAGGAACTTACTCCTTCCAGATTATCTTTAATTGATGTTCTGGACCTGGAGCTCGGCACCCATTCTTCAAAAAGAGAAATGTAAGTAGCCCATTGTTCTAACATCAACTTCAAACGCCAGGGCGTCCATCTGGCAAGAATTTGAGTTTCAAATGCAACATCCAAGGTGTTCATGTGGCGGAATCGGCCTTCGGTTTCAAACCAATAATATTTTCCTTTGGTGTTAGACACCAAAAGGCCATTTGCAACGTCTGTGCGGAAAGTGAGTGCAGCAAGCCATTTCTCCATTTCGTTCCCAGGCATTTCATTGAATTTAGTCTGAAAATCAAAAGTAGAGGCAATCGTTTTGGAATGATTCTGAAGTCCATAATCTGAAACTTCATCTACATTTTTAAAAAAATGCTTGTAGGAAAAATAAAGTTGCTGGTTGTGCTTTTCATCTGTGAGTATTGCATCATCTTGAAAACCAGCCCATATCAGAGGAAAATCTCTCTTTTCATTTGGCTTTAACTCAAACTCAAATTTCAAACCATAAAAGCCTTCCTTTTCAAAAAGTATGGCCTTATTTCCAGCTGAAGAAGAAAGTGTCATCAGTCCTGCTTTTCCAGATGGGTCTCTATAATAAATGCGTTCACTGGGCTTGTCGATGCGCCACCAACTCAAATTCACACCTTTATCCGGGTCGATGGGTACAGAATTTTGTCCTAGAAAAAGCACAACTTTCTTGGCTTGATTGCTTTGGTTTTGAGCACTAAGTGTCCAGGAATAAAACGGCGCCGTATTAAATTTAAGCTGGTTTGTGTCTTCTAAATTGGTAAACGACGACCAAGCCGAATGTTGCAACCACGATATTTGCACATCTTCTGCATCACCTTTTAAGGCTGTGGAAAGACAATTCATTCCATAATTTTCGTTGCTAATTTTCTGAAATTGGGCAGGACCCATTGCACTAGAAAATCGGACTTTTTTACCAGAAACTTCCATCCCGCAAAGCCATTGACTTAGATTGTCGTTATCCATTCCAACACTTCCCTGGTAAAAACCTTTGTGTAAAGTACTGAGACTAAAAGAGAACCGAGATCCCAGCCTGGCTTGAAGAAGTGTAATTTTGCTACTGTCAGTCCATTTATTCCAGAATAGGCCAGACTCAAATTTAGACTGGCAATTGGCAATTAAACTATATAAAAGGGATACTGAAATTAGAATACCGGTCAATTGGTGTTTCATGTTTTTTAGAAAATAACATTTCATTATTCGGCAATATTAACGGTTAGGATTTAGTGACAAGAAATAAAATTGCATCAATAGAAACGTGCGAAAGTTTAGGTAAAGTCATTTTTTAACTTACAA
>Ga0105046_10014437_pt1 | contig 12174 bp, 7 predicted proteins | sample MAT03_FD_78385 | JGI IMG/M metagenome (GOLD analysis project Ga0105046, IMG submission 78385) | Freshwater microbial communities from Lake Fryxell liftoff mats and glacier meltwater in Antarctica - MAT-03 (megahit assembly) | ecosystem: Environmental > Aquatic > Freshwater > Ice > Liftoff...
ATCGGCAAAGCGGGTGGCCACGTCCAGCAGTTTTCGCTTGCCGGTGGTGTTGTAATAGGCTACGGCGGCTTCGATGAGGTGACCCGCACAATAGTCTTCGTGCTTCTCCATGTCGGTCCAGCGTTTGTCGAGGCCCGTCAGCGTGTAATAGGTATTCAGGTAGCCATCGGGCTGTTGGGCATCGGCAATCTTATCAATCCACTCATCGGCTTTTTTCTCCAGCTCGGCATCGGGGCGGTTTTTCAGCGAATAGGCGATGGCTTCGAGCGCCTTGTACACGTCGCTGTCGTCGTAGTAAATACCCTCGTGTTTCTCCGCTTTGCTACCCGCCACGCTGGCTCGTTTCACTTTCTCGAAGTTACGGATGCGACCTGTTTTCTGCTCGGTCTGAATAATACAGGCCTGTACCGTAGTCGTGGCCACTTTGTCGAGCTTGGGCCGCCAGAACTGATCGGTAATGTTGACCTGAGAAAAACTGACCGGCTCAAATCGCTTTTGCGGAATCTGAGCATCCACGGACAGGCAGGTTGCGGAGGCAATAACCGCTGAGAATAAGACTAGGCGCATATAGCAAGAGAATTTATCTGACGGCAAAAGGCAAGAAAGGCTACGAATTACCAACAGGCTGGTTAAATAACAGGCGTACCGTTCTTATAGACCTACAAATCAACGGTTCAATGCAATCCAAAACCATCCCTATCCTGTTACTTCTTGTGTTGACCATAAGCCTGAGTCACGCCCAAACCCTGCGACCACCGGCTTATCCACTCATTACCCACGATCCGTATTTCAGCGTTTGGAGTACTACCGATAAACTCACCGACTCGCCCACCCGCCACTGGACCGGCAAGCCGCAGTCGCTGGAGGGTATTGTGCGGGTCGACGGCAAGGCCTATCAGTTTCTGGGAGCCGTACCCACCACTTACGAGCCTATTTTGCCCACCGGCGAAACGAAAGCGTACACGGCCCAATACACCCTAACCAAACCCGCAGAGGGCTGGGAGAACCCCGATTTTGACGCTAAAAGCTGGAAAACAGCACCGGGGCCCTTTGGCGATACGCCCGAGGCCCGGATGCCCTGGCACAACAGCCAAACCGACAAAGACGGGATCTACATCCGGCGTGAGTTCTCCTACGATGGTAAAACCGACCCATCGAAACTGCTGCTGTCGCTCAACCACGACGATGCGGTGGCTGTTTTCCTAAACGGCGTCAAGATCCTGAGCAAATCAGGCCACATCAACGAGTACGTGTATTTGCCGCTACCCGCCGAAGCACTGAAAGCATTGAAAACGGGACAAAACGTGCTGGCTGTGCATTGCGTTAGCCCGCGTGGTGGTTCGTTTGTGGATGTGGGTATCGTAACCCCGATTGTGTCAACGGCCATTGCAACCGCCAATCAGACGGGCGTCACCGTAGCCGCTACTCAAACTGATTATACGTTCACCGCCGGGCCAGTTGATCTGCGGGTCAATTTTTTGTCGCCCCTTTTGCTCGACGAGCTCGAAGTGGTTGCCCGTCCGGTTAGTTATGTCACGTTTGATGTCCGCTCAAACGATGGTAAAAGCCACGCGGTGCAGGTGTACTTTGGCGAATCGGGAACGATGGCTACCAACACAGTAGGTCAGGAGGTGGTGGCCGATATGGGCAACGCAACGGGTTTGCGCTGGCTCAACATTGGCACGCAACAACAGCCCGTGTTGCAAAAGAAAGGCGATAACATTCGCATCGACTGGGGTTACGCCTATCTCGCAGTGCCCGATCAGGCGGGTACCCAACTCACACCGGGACCGCTGGCCGCGCTCAAAACGGCTTTTTTGAGCCAGGGAACATTGCCCGCCGGCAAACAGGATGCTGGTGTAGCCCAGGACTACGGACTGGCATTGAGTTTGTCGATGGGTGCGGTAGGGGCTAAGCCCGTGCAGAAACACCTGTTGCTGGCCTACGACGACCTGTATTCGGTGCAGTATTTTGGCAAGAATCTGCGGGCCTGGTGGCGACGCAACGAGAAGATGACGATGCCGTTGTTGCTACAAACCGCCGAGAAAGACTACGCCCGACTCCGCCAGAAAAGCACCGCTTTCGATGCCAAACTTCGCGCGGATGCCCAGAAAGCGGGCGGACGTGAATATGCCGATTTGTGCGTGCTGGCTTACCGACAGGCTATTTCGGCGCACAAAATTGTAGCCAGCCCAACCGGTGAAGTCCTGTTTTTCTCGAAAGAGAATTTCTCCAACGGCTCCATCGGTACGGTAGACGTGACCTATCCGTCGGCGCCTATGTTTCTGCTGTATAACAATGAATTAGCCAAAGGGCTACTCCGCTTTATTTTTGAGTACAGCGAAACCGGGCAGTGGAAAAAAGACTTCCCGGCGCACGATGTGGGTACGTATCCGCTGGCCAACGGGCAAACCTACGGTGAGGATATGCCAGTGGAAGAAGCCGGTAATATGATAATTCTGACGGCGGCCGCTGTGCAAATGGATGGCAAGCCCGACTTTGCCAAACAACACTGGCCAACGCTGACCAAATGGGTGGGATTTCTGAAACGCGACGGTTTCGACCCCGCCAACCAGCTTTGCACCGACGATTTTGCCGGGCACCTTGCCCGCAACGCCAACCTCTCGGCAAAGGCCATTATGGGCATCGCCTGTTACGGCAAAATGGCCCGGATGCTGGGCGACACAAAAACCGCCGACGAACACCTGACGCTGGCCCGCGAGTTGGCCCGTAAGTGGATGCAAATGGCTGCCGAGGGCGACCGTGGCGACGGACTGCATTACGCACTGACGTTCGATCGGCCCGCGTCCGGGAAAGCGCCCGGCAGCTGGAGCCAGAAATACAACATCGTGTGGGACAAACTACTAAATCTGAATGTATTTCCGGCCGAGGTGGCTCAGAAAGAAATCGCTTTTTACCTGAAAAACCAGCAACCATACGGCCTGCCCCTCGACAGCCGTAAGACCTATACCAAATCGGACTGGATTGTGTGGACCGCCACCATGGCCGACTCTGACCGGGATTTTCAGGCGCTGATTGCACCCGTTTGGAAATTTGCCAACGAAACACCAAGCCGCGTCCCCCTTTCAGACTGGCACGAAACAACCAATGCCAAACAGGTTGGTTTTCAGGCTCGTTCGGTAGTGGGCGGGTATTATATCAAGATGCTGGAGAGCCGAATGAAGGCAAAGAAATAACCAGGTTTCTGCGCAGTTGCTTTTAACATGGGATTTTCTGGGCTATCTGGTATATTTGATTTTCCTGAATCAACTTTGGCCTTTTAGTTATGCAGCTATCACTTTGTTGCCTGTTCTTTTTCGCTTCTGCCTTTGTGGCGACTCAAGCGCAGCAGGAAACGCCCCAACAGTCGCTCAATCAGTACGTCGCCTTTCTGAATGGGTCGGTTGATGTGCTGATGAGCCGTTTTCAGATGCTGCAAACGTACCAGGCTGAGGTGGAACGATACCGCAAACGCCCCGATTCCGGCCTGAGATTACCTTCGTCGGGACCGCTGGAGGACTTTTATTATAAGAAAACAGAAGCGACGAGTGGCTTGACCCCAGCCGAGAAACAACGCTTAACAACGGCTGCGGAGGCCCTTTGGAAACTGCTCAACAAGATTGATCAAACGGGTAAAACGCTGGAAACCTACGTTCGCTTATCCGATTATCAGCGCGATAACCTGAAACAGTCCGATGCATTGATGACTGAGATGCAAGGGCTTTTCGGTCAGTTTAGCCGGGAGCGGGATGCGTTTTTCAAACAGATTCAGCGGATTTATCGTCGGTATCAGCCGTACCTTGCCACAAACCCGTACTTGTTCACCGAAAAAGAAATGGAGCAGGTGCTGTTAAGTCAGGCCCAGTTGCTCGATTCCCTGACGTATCATCTCAACGAAAACAGCCCCGCCGACTGGCCCGTTGACCGGGTTCAGCAGCGGATGCTCGCCGACGAAAAAGCACTGAACAGTTTTGGTAAAGCCAAAGCAACCCTCAAATACCCCGCTTCCGATATGGTGGGTATGTTTCGGGAGGCTTTGCAAACGATTCAGGGTGTAAAACGCCGGGCTATCGACGACTATACCTTTGCCGCCCGACAGTCGGCCCAGCATGGAAACAGCGTCTATCTTGATCTGCTGAAGCAGTATAACCAGAGTTTGCTGGCCAGCTATCAGTCATTTGTGGACTATAGCCGCCCAAACCGACAACTGCTTCACTCGCCAAAATACAGTCCCGTTTTTGTGCTCGAATCGGCCACATTACCCTCCAAAACGGTTGCCCGGACCGCTCCGTTTACCGATAAGTCACTCCTTAGCTTTGCCACCAAACCAGCGGTGGTACCCGCTAGCCGACCTACGTACCAGGCGTTGAATGGGCACGTGACATTTATCAACGAGTCATTGCGGCAGATGCACCTGCTTCAGCTCTTGTTGCGGAATTACCAGTCGTCGGCAGAATACTACCGCGATCCGGCCCGGAGCCGCCAGCGAGCCAATCTGAGTTATGCGCATGATGATTACAAAATGCCCGTAGCCGAATACCAGCTTTTACTGAATAGCAGCCAGCAAATCCCGCAGCCTTATCGTTCGGCTATCAATACGCAGGCCGAGGTGCTGCTGGGTATGCTCAAAGAAATGGACGGGCTGAGTATCGAATTGATAGGGTACACGACCCGAAAAGAGTACCTGCAAGACCAACTGCAACGGTCCGATGCGATTCTGGACCGGTACGCCTATCTGTTCGATACCTTCGACCAGAAAAAGGAACAACTTTACCGCGATGTCCGACGCATCTTCGACAGTTACCCGACCGCCAACCCCGCCAGCTCCTGGAATGTAGCCGGGAAATCGATGTTGAAAACGCTGGACGATGATACGGAGATTCTGTTTGGCGTAAAGGCATACTTCAAACTGGAAACGGCTCAGTTGCCCGCTACAGATAAGCTGGAAACTGGTGCCAGAACGCTCATTCGCGACGAATACCAGAACCTGAAAGGGTTACAGCGACTGGGGCGCAGCAACGGATTATGCCCCTACACGCGTTACGAAAACCTGGCCGAAAACTCACTCCGATTTGCTGGACTGCCCCAACGAGTCAAGCCTGTTACACCGGCTACAACGCGCCACCCATACGAGGAGTTTTACTACCTCTACAATAACGAACTGGTCTACGAATACAATCAGTTTACCGAACTGGCCAAAGAGAAACTGTTGATGGCGGTCAATCAACCCGACTTGTTTGCGTTCCGACGGACGTTGCCAACCAATTCGCTTTCCGCCGTACCGAAGCGTACCCAACCACCCGTGAACCCTCCGGCTCCAACGGTCAATAACCAACCAGTTAAAGCAACCCCTCGCCAAACGGAGCCGGAGCAGAAAGTTGTTCAGCGTGACACCGTTTATGTGGAGCGCACCAAAGTCGACACTGTTTTTGTGGATCGGGGCAGTGCGCGGGATGTACCCAATTCGCTAGACGGATTTGCCTCCAACAATATGGTGTTGCTGCTCGATGTGTCTTCGTCAATGGATTCGCCCATCAAATTACCCCTGCTGAAGCGATCGGTCAAATCGCTGCTTAGCCTGCTTCGGCCCGAAGATCAGATTTCGGTGGTAACGTATTCCGGTAAAGCCCGGCTGGTATTAAAACCAACTTCCGGGGCCAATACAGACGAGATTGCCCGCGTCATTGATGGCCTTCGATCAGATGGCGATACGGATGGCAATAGGGGGATTCAACTGGCCTACAAAGTGGCTAATCAAAATTACATCCGGGCCGGTAACAACCGGATCATCCTGGCTACCGACGGCGAATTTCCGGTGAGCGACGAGGTTTTTCAACTCATTGCCGAGAGTGCCCGGCAAGACGTTTACCTGACCGTTTTTACGTTTGGTCGTAACCCGCTTACCGGGCAGAATCTGAAAAAACTGAGCCAGTTGGGCAAAGGCACATTTATGCACGTAACACCCCAAAACGCCAATCTTCAGCTTGTTCAGGAAGCACAGGCCAAAAAGCGACCCACCCGGTAAAGATCCAGCCGCTCTATTTCAGTTGCAGTTCCGGCGTATTAGCCTGGTAAGCGCTGCCTACAATGGCCTTCATCTGTTTTTGCATGTCGGCTAACTTACCGGGATCTTGCTGCGCCAGATTGGTGCGCTGCGATGGATCAACACGCAGGTTGTAGAGCTGTGGATTGGGACTCAGGCCCGTTTCGAGGTTTACCTGTTCGTTGACCGCTTTGCCGGGGTAAGGCGGTATGAACAGCCAATCGCCCGACCGGAATGCCAGCCTGCCAGAGGCTTCCAGCACCAGGTTCGAACGGCCGCCAGCAGCCTGGGGTTCATCAGATTTGCCCAACAAGGTAGTGAGCAGGTTCTGACTATCGGCGGTTTTGGCTTTGCTGCCTACCAGCGTAGCCAGCGATGTAAACAGATCGAGCTGACAAATCAGCGCATCCGATACTCCTTTTTTTATCTGATTAGGCCACGAAACAATAAAAGGAACCCGCGTTCCCGCTTCGAGTAAACTGTATTTACCTCCCCGAAACTGTCCCCAAGGCGTATGTTTACCGTTTTTTTCGACGGCCTCATCGTAGTAGCCATCATTCAGCACAGGGCCGTTGTCGCTCGAAAAAATGACCAATGTATTCTCCGCCAGCCCAGCGGCTTTTAGTTTCTTCATGATCTCACCCACGCACCAGTCGGCTTCCAGAATAGCGTCGCCCCGTGGCCCCATGCCCGATTTTCCGGCAAAACGCGCACCGGGTACTCGGGGTACGTGTGGCTGATGCAGGGCATAGTACAGAAAGAATGGCCGGGCCACGCCTGGCCGGGCCACGAATGGCCGGGCCACGCCTGGCTGCCCTGTTTTTTGGCTTAGGTGCTCGTCGATGAAGGCCTCTGCCTTACCCAGAAAGTTTTCGGCCATGCGTTCGTCTTCCCACAAGGCCGATTTACCTCCTGTCATGAAGCCAATGCGCGGGATACCGTTGTGAACACTCTGGTTATGCCCGTGATGCCACTTCATCCTGGTCATCAGTTCGGGATTGGTCAGGGCGGTAGGCTGGCCGGGGAAGTTTTTTTCGTAACTCACGTAAAGTGGATCACTGGCAGTCAACCCCGCAACGTTCCGGTTTTCAACAAAAACAGAAGGGACACGGTCGTTGGTGGCGGCCATGATATACGAATAATCGAACCCCAGATCATTCGGCGTTTTAGCAATAGCCTGGTTCCAGTCTACGTTTCCATTGCCAAGCCCCAAATGCCATTTTCCCACTACGCCGGTGCTGTAACCCTGTTTTTTGAATATATCGGCCAGGGTTACTGAGGCCGTATCGATAAGCAGGGGCGCATCACCGGGCAAAATTTTGGCGTCCTTGTTTCGCCAGGGATAGGTACCCGTTAGCAGAGCAAGCCGACTGGGCGTGCAGGTGGCCGAGGTGGCATAGCCATTGGTGAAACGAATGCCGGTTTCGGCCAACTGGTCGATGTTGGGGGTTTGAAGTTGCCCCTGCCCATAGGCGCTAACATCGCCATAACCGAAATCGTCAGCGTAGATAATCAGAACGTTGGGCCGGTTGGTAGTAGTGCGGGTTTGCTGTTTGGTGGCGCAGCCCGAGAGTAGTACGGTGAACAAAAACAGCGCGAAGAGAACCGAAAAGGGGCCGGGTCTGAATTGAATTAGTGAAGGCATAGGAGATTGGGTAAATACAGGAACGAACGCGTTTAACTGCGTTGGAAATCGCGTTTGCCACCCGACTTGGCCATCAGTTTAGTCTCCGTGATAACAATATCGTGCGAAAGCGCTTTGCACATATCATACACCGTCAAGGCTGCCACCGACGCACCTACCAACGCTTCCATTTCGACACCAGTTTTCCCTTCGGTAGCTACCGAGCAGTCGATCACCGCATCGTGGCCGATAAGCTCGATGGTTAGTCGGCAACTGTCAAGGCCCAGCGAATGACAAAGTGGAATCAGCTCGTCGGTTCGTTTGGTAGCCATCGTTCCGGCAATGATAGCCGTCTGAAACACAGGCCCCTTTTTGGTTTGAATATCTTCGTGCTGAAACTGAGCCACCACCACTTCGGGCAAGCGAACAGTACTTTGGGCATGGGCTGTCCGGCGGGTAATGGCTTTCTGGCCTACATCGACCATCGCGGGATTGCCCTGGGCATCTATGTGTGAGAAGTCTTTCATAGCGGTAAAAATAACTAACTTGCTCCCTTTCTACTTTAAAATTATGCTTTCTGTACTCGACGCTACCCGTATTATTCAATCCCATTTGCTGGCCCTGCCCGACGAAACCATTTCGGTTGAGGAAGCTGTTGGGCGCGTTCTCCGCCAATCGCTCACTGCCGACCGCGATGTGCCCCCCTTCGACCGGGTCACCATGGATGGTATTGCTTTTCAGTATGATGCCTTTGCCGGGGGACGGCGGCAATTTGCGGTGTCTGGAATGCAAATTGCCGGTCAGGAAGCTGGCCAACTGGCGGATGCAACTGCCTGTATGGAAGTGATGACCGGGGCTGTATTGCCCATGGGCACCGATACGGTGGTGCGCTACGAAGACGTAGTGATCGAAAACGGACTGGCCACAGTACAGATCGACGATATTCAGGCTGGGCAAAATATCCACCGGCAGGGCAGTGACCGACCAATGGGCGATGTGCTCCTAACATTGGGCACCCGGCTTCGGCCAGTCGATGTGGCTGTAGCCGCTTCAGTTGGGGCCTCCTCGGTTCGGGTGGCAACCTTGCCCCGCGTGGCCATCATCGCCACGGGCGACGAATTGGTAAACGTGGACGAAACGCCTAAACCACAACAGATTCGGCATTCCAATACCTACGTTATTCAGGCGGCACTTCGTTCAATGGGTATTCGTGCTACGCTCAATCACCTTCCCGATAACAAAGAACTACTGGCTATTGGCTTGGCCGAATTGCTGAAAACCAACGATGTACTCGTTTTGAGTGGGGGAGTCTCAGCGGGTAAAGCCGATTTTGTGCCTGATACGCTCGTATCGCTGGGGGTGAAATGCCATTTTCACAAGATTGAGCAGCGACCCGGCAAACCCCTTTGGTTTGGTACTACCGAAGGTGATAAACAGGTGGTGTTCGCCTTGCCCGGCAACCCCGTCTCGACCACTATGTGTACCTACAAATACGTAATGCCGCACCTGCGGGCTTCCATGGGGCAAACAGAACCACCCGTGACGTACGCTCAGCTGGCCGAACTGGTATCATTCAAACCTCGACTGACGTATTTTCTGCCAGTTCGGTTTAGTTACACGCCGGCTGGCTTGCGGCTGGCACACCCTTTACCGGGTAGTGGCTCCGGCGATTTTACCAACCTAACGGCTGCCGATGCCTTCCTGGAACTCCCCGCCGAGCAAACTAATTTCGAAGCAGGGGAAAGCTTTGTTACAGTTGGCAGTGAACAGTGAGCAGTGGCAGTTGGCAATCTGGTTGAGATTATAGCTAACAATCCATTGACCCATGTACGCTTGTACGTGGCTTGGTCTATCCCTGACAGGTTGCTCTCCAGCAGTGCCCATGTCTGTTTCGACCCAAGGTTTTTAGGAGAACTTCTCCCGTAGAAAATTCATAATATCGCGTTGTCCTTCTTGAATTTGGTCAATTTTGGTATTGACGCTCTTCACATCCTCCGTTATCTCCCTGACTTCAAGTGTTAGGTTAGCGACTGCTCTGGCTGTAGTTTCGCCGTTTGTGTGGGCTGCTTCAGCTAAGCTAAAAGTCTTAGTAGCTAAGTCTTCAATGCGGTCTATTTTGATGAGTGCTTCCGCAAGTACTTCTTCTATTTGGCTAAAGCGTCTTTCGGGATTCATAAAGTGATAGTCTGTAATAGTGAACAAATACCCATTGATAACATAGCAGCCGGGCCGCCTAAACCGATGGCTTTATCACGTTGTTTTTGGCGCTGTTGAGCGTTTGCCTTCTTCTTAACAGCATGGCCTACAAGCTGTGTTTTTATTGTTGAGGACATCTTCAATTTGTTCGTTTTTAGCTATGTGAACCGCAGCATCAAACATAGCAAATTGTTTCGAGTCGGTTGTTGTTTTCCACGCTATCTGTTCACTGCTCGTTGTTCACTGCTCACTGTTCCCTGCTCGTTGTTCCCTGTAAATTACTCCCACTCAATCGTAGCGGGGGGCTTGCTCGAAATATCGTAGACAACCCGGTTTACCCCTTTCACCCGGTTGATGATCTCGTTCGAAATGTCGGCCAGGAACTCGTAGGGCAGGTGTGCCCAATCGGCGGTCATCCCGTCGACGCTGGTCACGGCCCGGAGCGCAACAACGCGCTCATACGTACGCTCGTCGCCCATAACCCCCACCGACTGAACCGGTAACAGCATGGCGCCGGCTTGCCAAACCTGATCGTACAGGCCGTAGCGACGGAGGCCATTGATGAACAGAAAGTCCACTTCCTGCAAAATGGCTACCTTTTCGGCCGTCACATCGCCCAGAATACGGATGCCCAGGCCGGGGCCGGGGAAGGGGTGGCGACCTAACAGTGATTGGGGCAAACCCAGGGTGCGGCCAACAGACCGAACTTCGTCTTTGAAGAGGGTATTCAGCGGCTCCACCACGCGTAGCTTCATGAAGTCGGGTAAGCCGCCTACATTGTGGTGCGACTTGATGGTTGCTGAGGGACCTTTTACGGATACGGACTCGATAACGTCGGGGTAAATAGTGCCCTGACCGAGCCAGACCACATTTTCGAGCAAGTGCGCTTCGTGGTCGAATACCTCAATAAAGGTTCGGCCAATGGCTTTGCGTTTGGCTTCGGGGTCGGTGAGCCCGGCCAGTGCCGTATAAAACTGCTCTTTCGAATCAACGCCTTTTATGTTCAAGCCAAGCGTATGATACCCTTCTAATACCTGCTCGAACTCGCCTTTACGAAGAAGCCCGTTGTCTACAAAAATGCAGTACAGATTTTTGCCAATGGCCCGGTGTACGAGCGTAGCGGCTACCGACGAATCGACACCCCCCGACAGAGCCATCACCACCTTGTCGTCGCCGAGTTTGGCTTTGAGTTCGGCTATGGTAGCATCTACAAACGAGTCGGCAGTCCAGTCTTGCTGACATCCGCAGATATCGACCACAAAGTTGTGAAGCAGTTGTTTGCCTTGTAGCGAATGCGTCACTTCGGGGTGAAACTGAATACCGTAGGTTTCTTCGCCTTCAAGCTGGAAAGCCGCCACCCGTACCGTTTCGGTAGAGGCAATAATCTGGAAGGAGTCTGGCACACGGGTAATGGTATCAGCATGCGACATCCAGACCTGTGAGTGCTGATCGAGGCCTTTTAGCAGGCGATTTTCGGCATTGATGGTGCCTAGTTTGGCCCGACCGTATTCGCGGATGCTTGATGCTTTTACTTCTCCTCCCCAGATTTGTGCCATCAGTTGCGCGCCGTAGCACACCCCCAAAATGGGCATTTGGTGGCGAAACGCGGCCAAATCGACCATTGGGGCATCAGCGTCGCGGATGGAACAGGGGCTACCCGACAGGATAATACCTTTAACGGCAGATGTAATCGGGGGGATGTTATTGTAAGGATGGATTTCGCAATAAACGTCCAGTTCGCGGACCCGGCGGGCGATGAGTTGGGTGTATTGCGAACCGAAATCCAGAATCAGAATTTGCTCGGTGGCCATGCGTCGGTTTCTAAGGTGCAAAAGTAAGGGTTTTTGAGCCGAAAGCAATCCTGAGTTTACTGTTTGCGTGTCAAGTTGCTGATTAGAAGTAGAGCGGGATCTTGCCTGGAAACACAAAAGAAAACCTTCCGGTTAGTAGCTACCACCACTTGGGTGAGTTGATACTAAACTCGGAAGGCTTTTTTATGTTGAACCCGTCTAGTAAACGTCAGGATGGTTCAAACGGTAAAAACAACGTACAAAATGGTTATTGTCTCTTGACTTTGCGAATCGTTACCGGTACACAGATTTCCTCGGGACAAGCGCAGTTGGCCGTTAGGGTGACTGTTACATCCCGTGGGCAACTTGGCTGACCATCCACCAATACCCATACCCGAATCGAGTAGGTTCCGTCGGCAAGACCTGTTCTTACAATCCCGTTGGCAGGTACTGGAGTGGGCTGGGCTGGTACTGCTGTCGAGGCCGAGAAGCTCGTTCCTGCTGATACCTGGTAGAAATAC
>Ga0105046_10014438_pt1 | contig 12174 bp, 10 predicted proteins | sample MAT03_FD_78385 | JGI IMG/M metagenome (GOLD analysis project Ga0105046, IMG submission 78385) | Freshwater microbial communities from Lake Fryxell liftoff mats and glacier meltwater in Antarctica - MAT-03 (megahit assembly) | ecosystem: Environmental > Aquatic > Freshwater > Ice > Liftoff...
GGGCGGCTCCGCCGACTTGAAGCATCTGGCGTGGGTTAGGGGGGATCGAAAAGCTAGGCGGTACATGGAAAAATTTTCACTCTTCTTGTCAGAGTAAGCTTTCACGTTAAGTTGACACCAATGATGCCATGCCCCTAGCAGCGTATTTGTATCATTATTAAAGTGAATTAGTATTAGGGCTGCACTTTTCGAGATTTACAGACGAAATTGCGCCTTCATCAACTTTTAGTTTCTACCTTTGAAAGAGTTTAACCATTCTTGAACTTGCTCTCGTGCAATATCTCGCCCTCCAAGACCAAAGGCTAGGGCAATAGCAACTGCGATCGCACCTAATAGGAGTCCAAAGGCTAAATTCACAATATCACTGGCAACTCCAATCTGTTGCAGTGCCATTGCCGAGACTAAAGCAATGATGGCAATCCGCGCCACCTGACCCAAAATCTGGGCTTGGCGCTCGCCGGAACTGGTAATGATGTTAAAAGCCATATTTGCTAGGAATAAGCCAATGGCAAATATTACCAATCCCGCCAAAATCCGCCCGAATACGATCACAATACCAGACACTAATGCTGTCAGGGCTGCAATATTCAGGATATTTACCGCCGCCACCGTTGCAAACAGCATGATACCCACTAAGGCAACAATACCTGCAATTTCCGAGGGAGTGCGGCTTGCGATCGGGGGTGTTGGTTCTCTTGAAATTACAATTTGTCTGGTGGGTGTTGTCAAACCCAATATGGTGAAAATGTTATTAAAGCCTAAATTTGTGAGGATATTTGTAACCAAATCCGCGACAAACCGCCCTAAGAAATAGGCAACAATCAAAATTGCCCCGGCTGTAAAGATGGCAGGGAGGGCGTTGAGAACCTGTTGCAGCATGGAGATTGCTGGCACAGAAATCGCATCAATTCGCAAGGCATTGAGCGCTGCGATCGCTACAGGAATCAAAATCAAAACATAGACAATTGTGCCGATAATACTCGATAAAGGTTGCACCCCCGCAGTGGAAGATAATCCCAATTGAGTACCTAAACGGTCGATGCCTGTTGTTGCAAGCAAGTTCGTCACAATCCGCCGCACCACATTAGCGATGAACCAGCCAACTACAGCAATTAATATCGCCGCTAAAATGTTCGGCAGAATTAGCAGAACTTCTGTAATTAGAGCTTGTACTGGTTGTAGAGCTTGCCTTAGTCCGAGAGTATCCAAAACTGGGGCGAGAAACAGTAAAAATATAAACCAATACAGAGCATTGCCAATGGTCTCACTCAGAGACAGCTGATTGAGGCTGGGTGTCCTGTCTTCTGGTTCTGGATTCAAACGCTCATCCAGGTTAAATGCCTGTAATGAGCGCACAGTGATAATCCTCACAATAGTCGCTACTAACCAGGCGGTTGTCAGAATGATTCCCGCGCCAACCAACTTTGGCAAAAAGCCAATAAGTTCATTGAGAAAATTATTCAGGGGTCGAGAGACGACTTCCAGATCCAATGTCTGTAAAACAGCTACCGCCGTCAACAGGATAATGCTCCAAAAGACTAAGCTGGAGATTATTTTCTCCACTTGGGGAACATCTTGACGACCCGTTATTCCGGCGGCAATGCGATTATCTATGTTTGTGCGATTGAGGATTCCTCGCGTTAGTGCGGCTGCGATCGCTGCAATTATCCAACCTACTAACAAAATTGCCACTGCCCCCAGCAAACGGGGCGTAAACAGAATCAACTGTTGAACAATACCTTGGACATCAGCGAATCCTTCATTTACTACTCTTTGCGCCGGTTGTAGGCTGGGCGATTGTGCCAAAAATTGCTGCCCCGTCGTGGACAAAGTAACTCCTATCACCTGTGTTATTCCTTGCCAAGTTGTGTTCATGGTTTTCGGGAATTAAGCTTAAGTATTTACCGCAAACACTGGAGATACTTATGGGATGCCTGAATTTGAATAATTTTGCACTCCAGTAAGTTTACTAGTGTTTTGCCTATCAATTTAGCAGCAAATTACCAGCAAACTCATGTATGCATTTAATATTGGGAGGATTTTTTTAACTTTAATTCCTTTCCCCCTTCCCCCTTCCCCTTTACCCCTTTTTGGTAATGTGTCCAGATTGCTTGATTTTGCGCTACTCTAGGTGCAGCAACAGCATAAAATATGTGCAATGTCCCAAGTTTTTGAACAATCGATTCAAATTAATGCTACAGCTACGGTAGTGGAGCGCTGTATTACCGATCTCGCCCTGATGCACCGTTGGCTCAACCCCGTTCTCCGTTGCGAACCTGTGGGCAAAGTTTGGAGTACCGATGTCGGCAGTCAAAGTCGTTTTATCGTTCAAATTCCGCTACTGAAACCCACTCTGAATAGCGTAGTTGTGCAACGAGAACCGGGTTTAGTAGTCTGGGAATTTCAGGGATTTTTCCAAGGGCGCGATCGCTGGGAATGTCAACCAACAGGAAAGGGAACGCTTCTACTGAACCGTTTTGAGTTCGATATTCCTAACCCTGTAATAAGTTGGGGTTTCAAAACCTTTGCTGAATCTTGGACAAAAGAAGATATGCAAGCTCAGTTGCGCCGCCTCAAACAAGTAGCAGAACAACAAAAATAATTCGATCATTAGTTATTTGGGATTGAGTTTTCCCTAGTATTCGTGCCAAAAAGTGTCGGTGTCTTCTTTAAAAGACTTTTGCTATTACTCTCAGAATTCATTCTGGAAGAGTTGTTGAAAATAATAGCTTCATCATTACCTTAAGTATAAACACAGATTTTAACTACTGGTAGATGCGGTTAAAAGCCTTTTAGAATAAGTATTTTTACGTTCTTCTGTCCAAATTGGTAGCTTTATTGACCAGTAAATTTTCTGTGAAGTAGGTAAAAAAAGCTTTCCAATCATTAGAAACACGGATTAGTATTGAAGCCTTAAAGGCAGAGAAAAAGATTCGTTTCTAAGGGAAATCACATAATGAGTATTGTAAATTTTTTCACGAACTTATCACTAGTTACAGTGGGAGCAGCAGTTATTGCACTGGGAGCAGTAGGAACCGCACAAGCTGCGACTTTTACTGAAATGGGTGATGCTGGTAGCACTTTAAGTACCGCCCAAAATCTTCCTGGTGGCATTAATGTCATCAAAGGAACTATCTCTCCTCGTAGGGATGCCGACCTCTTTTCTTTCTTTTGGGGTGGTGGGCGATTCAGAGCTACGACAGTCGGCGGTGCATCCTTCGATACCATACTACAACTGTTTGATTCGTCAGGGATGCTAATTGCTGAGAACGACGATTTTCGGCGCACGCAGCAATCCAGACTCAGATTGTTTATAGATCCCGGTGAGTACTTGTTGGGAATATCATCTTACCCAAACTTTGGCGAATCTGGCCCTACCTATGATATAAGGGGTAATTCTTCTGGCCCTTATTCTATCCGCCTAAACAAAAAGACTGCTTCTATTCCTGAACCCGCTTCTCTCATCGGTATCTTAGGCTTAGGTGCTTTTGGCATTACCTCTGTTCGCAAACGTAAACAACAACCCGCAGTTAAGGCATAAACATAAATTTTTATTTAAGCCGTTTAATTTAACTAACTACTGCTGTGTCAATATGGTGCTGACACGGCATTTTTGATTCAAACATTCTTACCCAACTTAGCAAGTAACTGCCGAATCATAGATGCATCCTCGGCATCAGGAACTTTTTCTAGATAACTTTGTAAGTCATCTACAGCTTGGGGATAGTTACCGAGTTTATAATAAATTAAACCGCGATCGCGCAATTCTGAACTTAAACCAGGAAACAGCAACAAAATTCGTTCAATCGCTGCCAGCGTTTTTTCTAACTCTTGTTGTTTGATATAAATAAACTTTAAATTTGTGAGCATCCGTGCCAAAAATTGCCGATGACTAACTACGGCTAAAAATTCTGGTTGTAGCGTCACAGATTGCTGATAAAGTTGAGACAGTCGTTCTTGGCAATCTTGGGCAAATATTATTTCACCACCACTAAAAGCATCGACGAAAATCTCTATATCTGGAACATCCGGGCGGATCAGAAAATGTCCTGGCATCCCTACACCCACCATCGGAAAATCAATCCGTCGGGCAACCTCCAGGTAAACCAATGCTAAGGTAATGGGAATCCCCAATCGTCTATCAATTACATTATTTAATAAGCTGTTGCGCGGATCATAATAGTCAAGTTGATTACCAGAAAACCTTAAATCATCGTAGAGATACTGATTAATAGTTTGAACCATCCGCAGAGGATATCGTGAAGAAGGCAGGCGTTCTTGAAGTTCCCATGCCATTGTATCGAGGGCGTTGAGATATTCCTCTGGATCTAAGTTGGGATATTCTTCCTGTGCAATATATAAAGCTGCCTTTGCTAGGTCAATGCGGTCGTCAGACTGCTGAATCTCCTGATAAAAATATTGCCGCGCTGACGAGAAATTCATAAGCTGTTGCTCTTTCCTAAAGTAATCTAGCTAGCGATCGCTACCCTAAGTTTTTAACCACTATGGTTTTTATCGGTAGATATCATAACAGTGTGTTACTACAATGTTCTTAAATGTAGATTCTGCTTACATAGTAATACTTACACATAATCACGTAGATAAACCTATTTTAAAGCAACAACTTAATTTTACAAAGTTTTAGTCAATTATTCACTTGACACCGCGTATACAAGTCGCCTTAAATCTAGGTTTTGGCTACTATTTAATCTAATTTGGAATGTATTTTTTATGTGAATACACGCAAAAACTCTAGACACTAAATAAATTTGCCAGTAATCTAAGCGAAGAAGCAAGGGAGGAAAACACTTTTAATAACCTCCTGAAATAACTAGAAGACAAAAGCTAAATTCAAAACTTTAGTCATTTTCACTAGTGCTTATATCTGCGATCGCCACGAAATGCTGAATTTAACGTATCGCACTTGAGGCGTTATGTGCAATTTCGCTAAAAGTTTCGCATAGGTAATTGAGGATATTTCTATTCTTAACATTCACTTTTTTTAGGATAAAAGTCTCATGAACTCATTAACTCAAATTCTGAAGCAAGGCGCATTTACGTTATTAGGTTTAGGACTATTAACTGCTCCCGCTCATGCTGTTAACATCATTACCACTAGCGATGCCAACGTTTTAGTTAACAGTATTTTGGGATCTGGAATCACTATCTCAAATGTTACATATAACGGTGCATCTGTTGCGTCTGGAAATTTTACGGATGGATTGTCCTCAGGAATTGGTATAGACACAGGCATCATTCTCACTTCGGGTAATGCTACCCTTGCTCCTGGGCCAAATACTCAAGATAACGCAACAGGTAATAATGGCTTATCTGGGGATGCTGACTTAAATAGCTTGATTCCAGGATTTAATACTTTCGATGCAAGTACTCTCCAATTTGATTTTATCTCAGCTACGGGTGATCTCTTTTTCAACTATGTCTTTGCTTCAGAAGAATACAACGAATTCGCTAATACCTCATTTAATGACGTGTTTGGCTTTTTCTTAGATGGGGTTAATATTGCTCTGCTTCCTGGAACCACTACGCCAGTTTCAATTAATAACGTCAACGGTGGCAATCCATTAGGCACTAACGCCCAGAATCCTCAGTTCTTTAACAATAATGATCCATCAAACGGCAGCCCATTCTTCAATATTCAATATGACGGTTTCACCAAAGTATTTACTGCTAGCGCCAAAGGGCTGAGTGCTGGAAATCACACCATTAAACTGGCAATTGCAGATGCGGGAGATCGTATTCTTGATTCCGCTGTGTTTATTCAAGGTGGTACATTCTCTAGTGAACCACCAAAAAGTGTTCCCGAACCCACTACTATGTTAGGGATTTTAGCATTTGGTGCTTTCGGTCTAAATACACTCAACAAGCGCAAACAAGCTAAAGCTAAAGCATAAATTCATCGCCAACGAAAATTTAATACTGCGGTGTCAGCGATCGCTAACACCGCAGTTTTTGATTTTGTGATTGACTTCTATCAAAGAGTATAAAAGCTTTATTTTGTAATATAATAATCATTGTATTTTTATTAAGTACAATTTATGACCTATCGAAGAAAATTTTTAAAAAGAGCAGGATACACAACCCTTTCGGCATTATTGACTATGGGGTTTTTACAAAAGGATAAGCAGAAGGAAAATCACAGCATAGATGCTGCCATAGCAAATTCTACAATTGAGAATTCTCCCCTTCGGCAATTAGCTGCCGCTAAAGGAAAGCGTTATGGCACAGCAATTTCTAGTGACATTTTGCTCAAAGAGAAAGATTACGCTAACCTAATTGCTCGTGAATGTTCGATTGCGACACCGAATGGTGAATTAAAATGGAATGCCACGGAACCACAGCCAGGAAAATTTACCTTTGAATCAGCAGATGCGATCGCAGACTTCTGCCAAAAGCATAAAATGGAATTGCACGGGCATACCCTTTTCTGGCACATGGCAAAACCAGACTGGGTTCCCTACCCCCCCACGCTGAAAATGCTCGAACGCCATGTTAAAGGTGTCATGGGGCATTATCGCAATAGCCCAGTTTTAAAGTCTTGGGATATTGCCAATGAAATTATTGCTGATAATGAAAACGAAACTGACAATGCTACCTACGGCTTACGTAAAGGCGTAAAACCAGAATTGATTCGAGACTTGTTTTTAATTGCCGCTTCAGTTGATAGCAGCAAGAAATTTTACCTCAACGATTTTGGTATCGAAGGCGCTACATGGAAATCAGACCGTTTCTTAAAAATGGTCGAATATCTGAAGAATAAGGGAGTTAAAATTGATGGGGCTGGTATCCAATCGCATCTGTGGTTTTCTACAGCCTATGCTTTTGACGCGAAAGGATTTAATTCTGTCTTAAAACGGCTTAATGATCTTGAAGTTAAACCAGTAATCACGGAATTAGATATTATTATTGATACCCCACTACCCGATAGTATCAAAAAGTTAGACCAGATGGTAGCCGACAGTTACAAGCGATATCTTGACTTGTGCTTTGCGGCTAACGTTGATACTGTGATTACATGGGGAATTAGCGATCGTCATACTTGGATACGTCATCCCGACTGGATGCCAGGAAAAACCTTTAGAGAGAATCCCCAACTCCATAAATTTCTGCGTCCGCTTCCCTTTGACGAGAATATGCAACCTAAACTTGCTCGTGATGCTATTGCCGAAGCTTTTAAGCAAGCAGTTTCTTAAGTACCAGTAAAACATACTTCACACAGGCATAAAGTGAACTTTTAAGTATCATTCTGAGCGAAGTATCTGGGAGGTTCTTAGTAATATTCACCTGTAAATCAAAACGACTTTACACCAAACTGCCGATTACTGCATTGGTTGCCTAGAGAGCGATTCGTCCGGCAGTTATATAGATAGATACGAAACAGTTTTGGCTCTTAAACCCAAGTTGGCAGTATTGTTATTGCGCGAATGCTGACTGTACTTACAACACTGAAAACTTTTAATTCACAGCAACGTAATATTTTGGAGTTTATCACACACGCAATTGTTGCCGCTTGTGAGAACAAAGAGCTCCATCTTTACTTCCAAAAATCAATACTTCTTCTGCTCAGAAAGAGTTAGTGATTGCTGCATAATCAAAACTGCTTTTTTTGGTTTGAGTCTTACACTAAAGGATTTGACTTTTTTATTTCCACCGCCTGAACGATTCCGAAAATTCCAAATTTCTCGTAATAATAAAGTACTTAGAAACCAAGGCTCAAGTAAGTAACGGCTCCAAAGTCTTCTCGGTTCACTCAACAACCGATACAACCATTCCAAGCCCATCTTTCCCATCCAGCGAGGAGGAGTAGGTATTACTCCTGCTACATAGTCGATACAGGCTCCACAAGTCAAAATAGTGTTAGTCTGAATATGTTCAAGATTTTCGGAAATCCAATGCTCTTGGCGTGGCATACCCATCCCCACCATTAATACATGGGGTTTGTAAGCATTAATTGCAGCCAGAGTAGAGAGGTTTTCTTGACTATTTTTATCCGTATCAATATAGCCATGAGCGCAAGCAATCTGTAAACCAGGAAATCTCTGGCGCAAAATACTTACTCCTTGTTCAGCGACTCCTGCTTTTGAACCTAGATAGAATACGCGCCAGCCTTTATCAACTGCTTCCTCCATCAGAGGCCATATCCAGTCAGCATAGGTTACTCTTTGTTCTCGCTTCATTGGAAAACCCAACAGCTTTCCAACAAACACTAAAGGCATACTATCAATATGGGTATATTCTGCCTTGGCATAAAAAGCTTGCATTTTTGGATTTTTATGGAAGAGATAAAGACTATGCAAGTTGTGATTAGCAATAATCCATTTCTTATTCTTCTGAATAGATTTTTCAATCAAGGCATTCAACTCAGAGATAGAGAGTGCATCTACTTGAACGCCAAGAAGTTTATAAGAAGATTGCTTTTTCATAAATTTGTTCTGCCTTTGGAGTATAATAATCTAACATTAAAACATTTTGAAAAACTTATTTTTTTAGTTAAATATTTTTTAAAATATGAACAAATCTTAACTAAAAATGACTTACTTTCATGAGGATTTCTGCGATATTCTGTGCTCTAGCATTCCAGGAATATTTTTCTGTAATTAAGGTATATGCTGTATCTACAAGTGATTGATACTTCTCAAGATTTGAAGCCGCGTCTAAGACTGTATTAGCAACTTCTTCACTAGAGTATCCTGTTACTAAAAGATGTTCTAAATGGCGAAATTCTTCTAAACCTCGCAAGCCTTCTGGTGTAGATATAACTAACTTTCTACTTGCAAAATAATCTAATGCTTTATTGCGAGCGCCACCTGCTACTGCTTGTTTTGAGAATGGCAGCAAAGCGATATCTGCATATTTAAGATGTACTACAAAATCCTCTCTTTTAGGTAAAAATCCTAAAAAAGAAATATTAGAAGGTATTGGTTCTGAAATATCACTACCATCCCTACCAATGATAACAAAATGCACTTTCTGCTGATGACTTTCAAGATATTTAGCAACCTCAATAGTCATTGCAACAGACATATCATTAGTTGGAAATTGAAATGTTTTGGGAGCAATAACAACCACTATTTTAGCTGGTCTGAATGCTTGATAGGGATCTTGATTCGCAAAAGATTCAGTATTTAGTAAGTCTTCAGTCACTCCATTACCAATGGCATAAATCTGCTCTGGAGTTTTACCATACCACTGGGAAATTAATTTAGGAATTGACTCACCTGCTGCAATAATTGGACTGCCGGAAAATACCAAAATTCCCTGAGCAATATATGTCTTAATACATTGTGCCAACTCTTTGAAAGGATTAGCAACTGAAAACAAGCGCATCCAGTATTCATACGCTGAAAATGTATGAAAATCTAATACAAGCGAGGAATCACTATGTTTTCTTAGCTTCAGTGAAATTAAAGCAGCCAATCCAGGTAATGTTTCTTGAGCATACACAATATCTGGGCAAAACTCGTCGATGCACTTTTCTATAGTTTGAATATATGACTTTAAGCTTCTTGAACCAATTGAAATAGAAGGTGCATAATTAACAGATGAACAATCTAATCCTAGCTGAAAAACATCAAAATGCTCAGTAAGATATTGTCCGAGATAAAAAGGTCTAGTAAAAGCACCAAATGGTTGACTGGAATCGAGGGTTGATACAATTAGTAAACGTTTACCCATAAAAAGATTGTTGGTTATTCAAGATTTAAAAACTGATTTTTTAACCCGCATTTATCAGCAGTTCATTGAGATAGTTATAGTTTAAAAATCAAACTTCTGAGTTAGTTTGGTTGATATCCTCAGCGAATGTAGGAGAACTTGCCAAATTCTTGTAACCAATCATTGCTCTAATATAAGGTAAGAACCAGTAAAATATCCAAAATGGCCCAGAGTGTCTACTACAAAATACAGTCCAGGGTTTTAACGGAAATGCTTTAATTTGTAACGCCTTTTTCAACCGTTCTAAGACATTTAAATTGGTATCTACCCAACTATTGCGGATAGAATTTTTAGTACAAGTACCAACATATTCAGGAGCTACCCATATTTGACAACCCAATTTACCTGCTCTGAGGGCATAATCTAAATCTCCTAAACTGTGAACAAACATTGTATCAATATTGCCAACTTTAGCGACAACAGTTTTAGGAATTAGCACGCAGTTACCATACATAGCATCGCATTTTTGTATAACCGAACTTGGTTCTACAAATTCAAATTTATTAGAATACCACTTTTTGGATTTTACTGCTCCTCCATAGGTTGCTTTTCCTGTCATTGGGTCTTTAGTTGAACCAACTACAATTGAGTCTATATAACCTTGTTCAATCAAATTTTGATGAATCCGCAATAATTTACTTAAAGCATTGGTTTCTAGAAATGTGTCATCATTCAACCACAGATAATAATCATATTGATTTTTTATCGCCTCACCAAAGGCCAGATGCATTCCTCCTACCCAGAATAAATTGCCATTACCTTGAAGAATTTGTACCTCTGGATATTCTGCTTTGATAGCATCCGCAGTTCCATCAGAGCTACCATCATTAGTTAAATAAACATCACAAGGATTTTTTTGCTGATATAAAGCACGTAAACAGGCAAGAGTTGTATTGCGCCTGTTATGGCAGGTCATTATTACGGCTAAGTTTGCTTGTTTCATCTGAATCATTTCTCTCATATAATTTTTTTGGAAACATCAATATAAATAATGGACTTATAACGGCATTTTTACAGTTATACCTTCATAATTCGATTACGTTTAAAGTTTAGCCATCCTTTCTATCCAGCCACTCAAGTTAATATCTAAATTAAAGTTTTTTAGTTTTTGTTCCATTCTTCTGACTACCAGCATATATCGATGCAAAACTGATACGCGAGGCATATTAAGTCTGACAACCTCTTGACACAGCCATTGATATTTATCTGAATTAATATTAATTTTTTTCAATCTTTTGATTTGTGCATTCCAATCGTTATAGAAGAATAAGTTGAAGTAATGCATGGAGATAATATCATCCCAATGTTTAATTTGTAGTTCTGTTGATAACCGATTATGTAGAGGTAGTGGATAACTGTAATTAGGAGGAAGATGTTCGACGTTTTCTTCCAAGGCACATAAAGTTACAGATAAAACAGACTGCTCAACAAAATAAAGACCCTGGGGAGGAGTGATATCAAGGCGCATTACCTTTTCAAAATTATCTTTCCAAGCTGTAAATATACCCGCACTTCTTCTCACTGCTACTAAACCAGAATTCCAGTAGGCTCTGATTCTTTTATTACCAATTGGGGTGTTAACAAATAATTCACGCTTTACCCCCAGCACTTCATAAAGTTTTTGCCAGTACCATTCTTGGCGGTCTTGCGAACCTGTAGAACCAATTCCTTGACCATACTCAGGACGTATGCGAACGTTACAATTTACTGGCAATAAAAATTCTTTTGGCTCAGAAAAAAAGCATTTGTCACTGTCTAAAAAAACTAATATTTCTGCATCGATATTTTGTTCTGCATAGGCACAAACTAGGGGTTTATTGGCTAAATAATATTCATGAAATTCTTGATTGATGGGAATTTGTTTATGAGTCACCTGCAACGCTTCAAAGGCTTGCTGAGTTTGCTTTAATATCGGCTCACCTACTCTGGGATGAAAACTATATATGGGTGTATCTTTTAACTTGCCGCAGAACTTACGAATACTTTCTGCAAGCATCAAAGATTGATCTTCTAAACGACCAGGTTCTGTACAAATTATAAACGCTATAGGTATTGACATATATGAAGGATTTATTTTCTAAATTAATTACTGAATGAAGATTTATTTGCTAGTATCAATATTTCCTGAAATAAAGCTGAATAACGACGTGCTTGAAGCTCCAGAGTAAATTTTTGTTCGGCTTTCTCACGAGCATAGAATGAGAGCTTTTGCAGCCTCTGTTCATTTTCAAGTACCCAGGTAATTCCTTTGGCAAAATCATCGACTTCATAAGGTTTAGCCAAATAGCCGTTCTGTTGATGGTCAACAATATCTTTTAAGCCAGTAGCATTAAATGCAACAACTGGAGTACCACAAGCGAGTGATTCAGAAGCTGTCTGTCCAAAAGATTCTTGCAGAGACGGTACAAGCATCACATCAGCTGCTGAGTAAACAGTTGCTAA
>Ga0105046_10014439_pt1 | contig 12174 bp, 13 predicted proteins | sample MAT03_FD_78385 | JGI IMG/M metagenome (GOLD analysis project Ga0105046, IMG submission 78385) | Freshwater microbial communities from Lake Fryxell liftoff mats and glacier meltwater in Antarctica - MAT-03 (megahit assembly) | ecosystem: Environmental > Aquatic > Freshwater > Ice > Liftoff...
ACGCTGTGCGAACTGGTGCTGCGCGAATTGTTCGAATTTGGACTGATGCAGACGGACCCCAATTTCGCCAACTATCATTATGACGTGGCGAGCGGGCGCATCATCCTGCTCGATTTCGGCGCAACGCGGGTGATTCCGCCTGCCATGGCTCAGGGGTATCGCGCGCTCCTCGCCGCCGCGCTGGCACAGGACCGGGCGGGGATTCGCGCGGCCATCAGCGCGCTCGGCCTGGCCAGCACCCGCGCCTTTGACCGCCACCCGGCAGAGATGGACCGCATTATCGGATCGCTGCTGGAACTGTTCGCGCACGACGCCCCCACCGACTTCGCCGACCGCACTCGCTCCGCCGCCATCCGCGACGAAGCCATGCTGGTCGCCGCCGACCGCGCCAACTGGATCATCCCGCCGCCCGATGCGCTGTTCATCCAGCGCAAGATGGGCGGAACATTCCTGCTGGCGGCGCAGCTTGGCGCGCGCATCAATATACGGGCATTGATGCGGGGTTACATCAGCTAAATAGCGATCTCGCCTTCGTCCTGTTGCCGCGCCCACATGTCGGCGTACAACCCGCCTTTGCGCAGCAGTTGTATGTGTGTGCCCATTTCCGCGACCTGCCCCGCCTCCAGCACCACGATGCGGTCGGCCCCGGTAACCGTTGACAGCCGGTGGGCGATAATGATGGTCGTGCGACGCTGGGCGATTTCGTCAAGTGTGGCCTGAATCGCATCTTCGGTACGGGTGTCGAGCGCGCTGGTTGCTTCATCGAGGATCAGCAGCGGTGGGTTTTTCACCAGCGTGCGCGCAATCGCAACGCGCTGTTTTTCGCCGCCAGACAGTTTCAGTCCGCGTTCGCCAACCTCGGTGGAATATCCCTGCGGCAGCCGTGCGATAAAATCATCCAGCGCCGCGCCGCGTGTGGCGGCGGCGATGTCCGCTATTGTAGCGCCCTCGGCGCCATAGCCGATGTTATACCCGATGCTGTCATTGAACAGCACCGTATCCTGGGGAACGATGCCGATGGAGGCGCGCAAGGACGCCTGCGTCACCCCGGCAATATCCTGTCCATCGATCAGGATGCGGCCGCCCTGCGGGTCGTAAAACCGAAACATCAGCCGTGCGATGGTCGATTTTCCGGCGCCTGATGGGCCAACGATGGCAAGTGTCTGGCCAGGTTCAACCACAAAACTGACGCCGTGCAATATTGTCCGGTCTGAATCGTATCCGAACACGACATTGTCAAAAATTACGCCCGCCCCCGACACCGCCAGCGGCGGCGCGCCGGGCGCGTCGACAATTTCGCTGGGCGTGTCGATCAGGGTGAACATCGCCGCCATGTCGACAATACCCTGCCGGATCGTCCGGTACACCATGCCCAGCATGTCGAGCGGGCGGAACAACTGCATCAACAGCGTATTCACCGTCACCACATCACCAGGCGTAAAGGTTCCGCGCGACCAGCCCCAGACCGTATAGGCCATCGCCCCACCCATCGCTGCATTGGTAATGAACGCCTGTCCAATGTTCAGCGCGGCAAGGCTGTTTTCACTTTTCACGGCCGCACCGGCCCATTGGTCTGCGACATCGGCGTAGCGTGCGGTCTCCCGCCCCTCAGCCGTGAAATATTTTACCGTTTCATAATTGAGCAGACTGTCGACGCTGCGCCCGACGGTCAGCGTATCAAGGTCGTTCATGCGTTCGCGCAGAGCGTTGCGCCAGTCGGTCACGATGCGGGTAAAGATGATGTAGACAACGACCATCACCGCCGTCGCCGTCGCCAGCCCGATGCTGTATTTCACCGCGAAAATCGTCAGCACGACCGCCAGTTCAAGCACCGTCGGCGCAATGTTGAACAGGAGGAAATAGAGCATGATGTCGATGCTTTTGGTTCCACGCTCGATAATCTTGGTCACTTCGCCAGTGCGGCGGGCCAGATGAAAACGCATCGACAGCGCGTGCAGATGGGTAAAGACCGACACCGCAAGCTCACGCGTTGCATCCTGTCCGACTTTTTCGAACACGACATTGCGCAGATTGTCGAACACCACTCCGCCAAAGCGTGCGCCCGCATAGGCCACCACCAGCCCGATCGCGAGCGCGACGCCCGGCTCCATGCCAGGCGCCATGGCGTCAATCGCGGCCCCAAACAGGAAACCAAGCGATAACTGCACGGCCTTTGACATCAGCACGATCACTGCGGACACGATGATCCGCACCTTTAACTGTGGGGCATGATCGGGCCACAGATAGGGCAGAAAACGTTTGAGCGTGTCCCACGCTGGCAGTTCTGCGCGGGTATCGGACAAATTGGTGGCGGCGTCAGGCGGCATGGGCGCTGCATGTAAGCGGGCCGCGTGCTTTTACCAAGTGCGGCGGTGCGTCGTGATTGATTTTGCTCAATCTTGGCGCGGCAGGGGATAGCCGTGGCGGAGCAAAATCCGGGCGATGATCGATAGTTCGCAGGCGGTTGGTGGTCCAGGCGTGCGCGGCATATTGGGGCGAGCGGAGACACGGGGCATGATGACGCACCTTGATTCTGGTCAACCAAACCAGCGCAATTGAGCGCGATTCGGTTGGCTGCCGGGTGGTCCCAGCGCGCTTTTGCCGCACTATACTGTATTTCCTGTTAGCCGGGGGGTCCGGTCAATTACGCTTGGGCACGGCAAAGGTCCCAGTAACCCGTCCGCCAGTGCCGCCGGCAATCGGATTGCCGTCGGGGCCGCGCCCGGCGCCCCGGCCATCGACCGTCGCGCGCCCGCTGTTAAGGTCGAGCACCAGTCGCCCGCCGGAAAGATTATTGCCCGCCTGTTTAAGTTCGACATTACCGACCAAGGTGATGATGCGCCGGTCAAGGTCATAGATCGCAACATTGCCGCGCGCGCTTTCGTTGCCCTTGGCCACCGTTACGCCGCCAACCGCATCGATGCGGTTGATCTCGGTCCCGCCGCTGCGGCTGTATGCGACAGTCATGCGCTCGGCAGTCAGCGTCAGGCCGGCCTGCGTCACTTGCACATTGCCGCTGATCAGCACGCGATCGGCGCGGTCCTGCGCCTCGATGCTGTTGGCCGCGACGCTGACCGGGGCATTGCTGTCGTGGTTGGCAAGGGCCTGGGCCCGCGCCGTGTCGCCTGCCCCGCCGGTAGCGAGCAGCGCAAGGGCGGTCAGTGCAAAAGCCGCGCCGCTGAGACATATGTTAGACCGGGCGGTCACCGCAAAACTCCCTGATTGATCGTCAGCCGGGCGTTGCCCTTGAGCTGTACCGTGCGGGCATCAAGGTCCGCTTCCAGCCGATTGGCCGAAAAGCGCCCGATGTTCAAGGCACCATCGACGCCGTTGTTGCCCGAAAGGTGCCGCGCTTTCAGATCAATCACCACATCGCGTGCCTCCAGTCGATAGCCGCCAGCCGCCGTGACAGTGATCGGACCCGATACACTGACCTGTTCGCGGCGCATATCATACGCGCCATTGGCCGCAACGATCGTGGCAGGGCCATCGACGAGCCGGATAGCGCCCGAAAGATCGCGCATCCGCACGACGGGGTCGCTGCTGGATGTCTGGACCGCACTGGCGGCAATCAGGGCAAAGGGCTGGCCCTTGGCATCCTGGCCGCGATAGGTTGCGCGTTCGACCCGCATACGTTCGCGCGCCACCTCTACCCGATCCTTGCTCAGCAGGAAGCTCAGCTCCTCGCGGTAGGTAAAGGGGGAAAAGACCAGTACCGCCGCGACGACGCCGATCACCAGCGGCAAACCGGTGCGCAGGATGCGCACCACGCGGTCATGGCTGCCGCCTGCCGACGCCCACAGGCGGCGCATGTCCCGGTCGATATCAGCGCGCGCAGACATGGACGTATCGTTCCCTCAGCTATGTGCGAAAATGTCGGTTTCGGCCCAGCCAACCAGGTCAAGCTCGGCCCGCATCGGCAAAAAGTCAAAACACGCCTGCGCCAGTGCGGTGCGCCCCTCACGCGCCAGGCGCAGATCAAACTCGGCCTTTAATCGGTGTAAAAAGCGGACGTCGCTGGCGGCATATTCGCGCTGCGCGTCGCTGAGCGTTGGCGCGCCCCAGTCGCTCGACTGCTGCACCTTGGACAATTCCTGCCCCAGCATTTCGCGCACCAATTCCTTCAGCCCGTGCCGGTCGGTATAGGTGCGCACCAGCCGCGACGCGATTTTGGTGCAATATACCGGCGCAGTAACGACGTTCAGCGCGTGGCGCAGCGCGGCAATATCGAACCGCGCAAAATGAAACAGCTTGAGCCGCGCAGGATCGGTCAGGACCGTTTTCAGCACAGGCGCGTCATACCGGCTGTCCGGGGCAAAACGAACCAGATGCTCGTCGCCCGACCCGTCACTCAACTGTACAAGGCACAGGCGGTCACGCAGCGGGTGCAATCCCATGGTTTCGGTATCTATAGCGATGCTGCCTGAACCAAGCGCGTCGGCGGGCAAATCTTCTTCATGCAGGTAAACAGTCATTGCCCGGCCTTAGGGCAAGCGAAGCGGCGGCTCAATGGCTGGTTTAAGTGCGTTGCTGGTGCTGCGCGGGGCAAAACAAGTTTTCGTTCGCAAAAGCTTGGCTTTCTTGCTATATATTGCACAGAGTGGATGCAGGGTGAGTCTGTATCCGTGAACTGTGTCACGCTTCGTCCGGCGTGGCAGGTTATCGGAATTGGGTGCGGGCGAACCGAAAGTGATACGACCAAGATGAGTTTCAATAAAGACCGCCGGGGCCCTCGTGGGCGCGGTAAGCGCGATGATTTCGGCAATTTCGATAGCTTCGAACCCCAGCCTTCCTATGGCGAGCCGCGTCGCTCCTTTGGTGATGATCGTGGCGGCGGCGGCGGCTTTGGCGGCGACCGTGCAGGCGGCGGCGGTTTTGGCGCACCGCGCGGCGGCGGCGGCGGCTTTGGTGCCCCACGCGGCGGCGGCGGCGGGATGCCCGCGCAGGTCGTTGGCGAAGGCACCGGCCAGGTAAAATTCTTTAACGGTGGCAAGGGCTTTGGCTTTATTGCGCGCGATGATGGCGGCGAAGACGTGTTCGTGCACATCAGCGCGGTCGAGCAGGCCGGTCTGTCCGGTCTGGCGAATGGCCAGCCGCTTGGCTTCACGCTGGTCGAACGCAACGGCAAGGTGTCGGCCATCGATCTCAAGATCGAGGGCGAACCGATGCCGGTCGAACAATCCCCCGCAAGCGATCGTGGTGATCGACCCGATCGCGGACCCGATCGTGGCCCCGCCCCCGGCGGTGCCCGTGGTCGGCGTCAACTGACCGGCGAACGCGCAAGCGGCACGGTTAAGTTCTTCAACGAAACCAAGGGCTTTGGCTTTATCTCACGCGATGATGGTCAGGCTGATGCCTTTGTCCACATCAGCGCCGTGCAGCGCGCTGGGATGCAGAGCCTGGTCGAAGGCCAGCGCATGGCATTCGACATCGAAGTCGATGATCGCGGCAAATTCGCAGCGGTGAACATTTCCGCCGAATAAGCCCAAGTCGAAACAACAATCAAAAGGGGGCGGGTCACACCGCCCCCTTTTTTTGCAGGCTGCCTAGTCGCCCACCCAATTGCCGTGAAAGCCCGGCGGAATGCGGTGGGGCAGATGAATGGTCGCGGCAGGGGTACCGGTGAAATCGCGGGCTTCCAGAATGACGAAATCCGTGGTCTGATCCGTCATGTCGACGACCAGCCCCAGATACCAGCCATCGTCCTCTTCGGTCCCGCCGTCGCGCGGCACGAACACAAATTCACCGGGATAGCGCGCCGGGCCAAAGTCGTGCATTTCGGTCCGCCCCGCCATCAGATCGTGCCGATACAGCCGGGTGTCGCCCATGGTCATCACATTATCCTCGGCCGGCGGTAGCGCTACCGTGACCGCGTAACGATAGGGCTGGCCGGTGCGCCGCTCGTCATAGCGCGGGAATTCCTGTGGCCGGGGATCGATGACCTTGCGGTCGACACGGTGCGCGGCGGTATCGATAGTCCACCGTTCGAAATGCACCGACTGGCTGTCGGGGCCAAAGGTAGACGCCGCAAACATCCGGTCGTGCGCACAGACATCGACAATGATGCACCCGTCCGCGTCCACAAAGGCGTTGGCAGGGTGGAACACATAGCAGGGTTCGACATCGCACCAGATGATTGTCTCCCCGGGCGCATTCCGCCCCAGCACGCCAACGCGCGCGCGGTGCTGCGGATTCCATTCATAGGGAAAGCCATAGCCCGCGATCAGCTTGCTCATCGAAAAGGTCACGGGCAGGTCGAACACCAGCACATGATCGGGGGTAATGGCGCAGTCATGGATGCTGGGCCCGTGGCTGACGGCAATCGGTTCTTCGCGAATCACATGGCCATCGGCGTCGAGCACGGTGTGCCAGACCTGGTCCATCACATCACCCTTGTAACAAATGGCATGGCGCTCGCCGGTCGCCGGGCACCAGTGCGGGTGGGCGGTGTAACTGTGGGCCAGCGTGGCATCGAATTTATTGTGGGCAATGGTCGTCAGGTCGTGCGCCAGCTCCACCGGATGGCCGCCCGCCTCGACGATTGCCCAGGTGCGCCCGGCTAGGCCGATAACATTGGTGTTGGGGGCATCGTTCCGCCCCTGGCGCGGCCCCGGCGGGATGGGTTCGCCCAGCTTGGCGCAAGCCTCGCTCCCGCGCACCCAGCGGTTGCGATACCACAGCGCCTTGCCGTCTTCGATGGCCAGGCCATGCACCATGCCCGCGCCCAGAAACCAGTGATAGCTTGCCGGATCGGGCGGCGACGCGGGATTGGGACCGTTGCGCAGATACCGCCCTTTCAGATCCGGCGGGATGGTGCCGGTAACACGCAACGCCTCTGTCTCCAGCGTTATTTCATGGTCCAGCGGCGTGTGGATACCCTGCAAATAGGGATGCCCCTCGGCGGGTGCCTTCAGCCGTCGCCGGTTGACATTGGCCAGGGTCGTCAGGCCCTTGCCTACGATCTTGCGGATCGTTGTTTCAACCATGCTCGCCATAATGATTGCTCCTTGCGCACCGGGGTCGGCCAGCGGTCGATATGAAAAAGAGGAGAACCGCCACTGGCCTTTGCCCCCGAATATGTTTACACCATAAACATGATTGATAAAGATAACAGTGTCAACATTAAAGAGACGCAGGATATCAAGGGTGATAACAGGGGCACCTATCATCATGGTGATTTGCGCGAGGCGCTGATTCGCGCAGGCGTAGCCGCGCTCGATGACGGGACCGGTGTCGAGGAGCTGTCGCTGCGCGCGCTGGCCCGCAGTGTCGGGGTCAGCGCCACCGCTGTCTATCGCCATTTCCCTGACAAGGCGGCGCTGCTCGCTGCCTTGGCATTGGCCGGACTCGACCGGCTGGGCAACGCCCAGCAAGCCGCGGCGCAGCAGGCGGCGGGCGGGGGGGGGCTTGCCGCCTTTGGCGCCAGCGGCGGCGCCTATATCCGTTTTGCCCTTGCCCACCCCGCGCTGTTTCGCTTGATCTGGGTATGCAATCCCAAAGGGGACTTGTTCGCTGTCGAGGCGGATCATACCCACGCAGCGATGGCCGAACTGCGCCGGGCCATCGCCGCCAACTTGCCCCCCGACGCCACCCCCGAAGCCCGCCGCGCCGCCGCGCTGTCCTGTTGGAGTTTGGTCCACGGCCTCGCCATGCTGGCGCTCGACGGCCAGATCACCCTCGACGAGGCCACCATCGACCGCGTGGTCGGCGGGCTGACGGGCGCCTTTGAAGGGAGCGCCGCATGACCCGCAATATCGTCATTCTCACCGGCGCAGGGATCAGCGCCGAAAGCGGCATCGACACCTTTCGCAGTGCCGGGGGTTTATGGGAACAGCACCGGGTCGAGGATGTCGCGACGCCGCAAGCCTTTGCCTGCGACCCCGACCTGGTCCATCGTTTTTACGACATGCGCCGCGCGGCGATTCAGATTGCGCAACCCAACGCCGCGCATGCTGCACTGGCACGGCTCGACGCAGGCTGGGCGGGCGAACTGACCATCGTCACCCAGAATGTCGACGACCTGCACGAACGTGCGGGATCCAAACGTCTGATCCACATGCACGGCGAGCATCTGAACGCCTGGTGCACCGCCTGTGACGCGCGGCACCGCTGGCTGGAACCCTTGTCGCCGCGCCCGCCCTGCCCCGCCTGCGGTACGGCGGCGCTGCGCCCCGATATCGTCTGGTTCGGCGAAATGCCCTATCGCATGGACGCCATCTATGCCGCGCTGTCCCGCGCCGACCTGTTCGTCAGTATTGGCACATCGGGTGCGGTCTATCCGGCGGCGGGCCTGGTGCGCGAGGCACGGGCGCAAGGCACCCGCACGCTGGAGTTGAACCTTGAACCCAGCCAAGGCAGCCGCTGGTTCGATGAGGCACGGCACGGCGCCGCAAGCGAACTGGTTCCCGCGTGGGTGGAGGAGGTTTTGCGGTGACTGGTGCAGGAAGCTGCCAGTGCGGCGCGGTCCAGATTACGCTGGCAACCGCGCCGTCCGAACGGCTGCAATACAATGGCCGTCTGAACACCCGGACTGGCTGGGCCGGCATTTTCGCCGCGCGTACCGCCACCATAATCATGGCGGGGCCATCAATCGTCATCACGCCCTAACGCCGCAGTGCAAAGAAATCCTGCAGCAGCGCCGCCGCCTCCCGCGCGCCCAGCCCGTCATACACCTCGGGCCGGTGATGGCAGGTGGGCTGCGCGAAAACGCGCGCGCCGTGGGTGACACCGCCGCCCTTGGCATCACTCGCTCCGTAATAAAGCCGGGCGATACGGGCATGGCTGATCAGGCCTGCACACATGGCGCAGGGTTCCAGCGTCACATAAAGATCGCAGCCATCGAGCCGGTCGCGGCCTAACGCTGCTGCTGCTGCGCGAATCGCCAGCATCTCGGCATGCGCACTGGGATCATGGTGTCCAGGCGGCGGGTTGACGCCCTCGCCAACGATCATGCCGTCCAGCGTGACCACGGCGCCGACCGGTACGCCGCCCTCACGCCCCGCCTGCGCCGCGAGGTCAAGCGCCCGCTGCATTGCGGGTGGAAGTGGAAAGACAGAGGCCATTTGCTGGGCCTATTCGCTTGACGAATCTGCTGCAAGCCGATAAGCGCGCCCACTTTCCCGGCCCATGTGGTTCGCCCCTTTCCATTTGCGGGCGCGACGCTGGCCGCCACACAATTGAGGAATTGAATATGTCGCGCATCTGCGAACTCACCGGCAAGGGCCGCCAGGTCGGCCACAATGTGAGCCATGCGAATAACAAGACCAAGCGCACGTTCCTGCCCAACCTGCAGAATGTGACATTGCTGTCGGACGCGCTGGGCAAAGGCGTCAAGCTACGCGTGTCGACCCACGGCCTGCGTTCGGTCGAACATAATGGCGGCCTCGACAACTGGTTGCTCAAGACCAGCAATGATCTGTTGTCCGACAACGCCCGCAAGGTGAAGAAGGAAGTGGCCAAGAAGCTGGCGACCCCGGTCGCAGCCTAAACCCTTTCCTTGCCTTAGCAAATTCAAGGGCGGGCCGGTTCCGGTGCCGCCCTTTTTGCCGGGCGCAATCCCGATGGGCGCAGTGCGGCCGGATCAATGTGAAAGCGGACAAGGCGGCTGTGCTGCCAGTCCTGCAAATTATCGTCAGATACGAGCCACAACGACAGTCCGTCTTTATCCTGCTGGACGGCCACACCCTCATAATTTTCGGCCAGCCGCCGGTCCTTGACAACGGCAATCGTCGTGCTGGTCAGCATTGCCCCGGACTTCAGCTTGCTCGGGTCAGCAATGGCGATACTGGTGGTAAAGATCGGCCACAGCCCCAGCTTGCGGTAAATGATGACCAGCCGTCCGTCGGGCAGCACGGCGGCGTCGGTTGCAGCCCCCTGCCGCCCTGCATCGTGGAAAAAGCGAAAGCTGGTGGTTGATCGTTCGGCGGGATCGCCGCTGAACATCACGCCTTCGGGTTGCCCCGACGGCCCGGCGCGTTCGGACAGGACGATGAAACGGCCATCGGGCAGGCGCGTGAGCACCTCTGCCCCGCCATTGTCTGGCCATGAAGCCAGAATCGGCTGTTTGGTGCGCGTGCGCCGGACATCATTCGCCTCGAAACACCAGATTTGCCCCATGCCTTCCATCGCGGTCCAGTATCGCCCGGTCGCCGGATCATGCGTCAGCGCCTCACCGTCATATTGAAACTTGCCCGTGTAGCCGGGCAGCGGGGGCGGCAGTTTTTCAAACCCGCCTGGCCGCGCGGTGCCATCGGCGGCGAGTTTGAAACGCAGCCGATAGCCCGAATCGCTGACCATCAGGAAATTGCGCGTTCCAACCAGCGCCATGCCAGAGAGGCCACCGAAATCGCTGTGCGGACTTATTAGATCCCAAGCCTCGACCAATGTCAGCGCACCAAAGCGCAGACCCAGACGCACGTCGGCAACCGCGCGCGTCGTCAGGGCCTGACTGGCGTTGAAGGGGCGCGACGTCCCCTGCGACCCTGGCAGCGACGCGAGCAGGATAAAAAGCATCAAGGCGGTGAGCACGCGGCGCATGTGCACGCCCCTGCCACCCACAGCCGTGCGCTGCAACGCACAAAAAAACATGAACAACAGCCAACGCACATGTTCAGCTTTGGCTCAAACGCGATACGGCAAACCATGTCATCGGCCATCCCGCCCGATGCACTGGAGATTTGCGATGACCCGCACCCTGACCCTGACGCTGGCTGCCGCGCTGGCCTTTCCCGCAATTGCTGTTGCCACCCCGGCCGCTGCTGCAGATTATACTTACAGCGGCACTGGATATTACGACGACGATAACGATGACGATCGGTATGAAAACCGCGACTGGCGCAGTGATCGCCGGGATGACCGTCGTTATGACAGCCGTTATGACCGCCGGTCTGAGCGCCGTTATGACCGCCGGTCAGAGCGCAGCGATTATCGCCGCGGTCCCCGCTGTGACAAGGGCACCGGCGGAACCATCATCGGCGCCGTTGCCGGCGGCTTGGCCGGACGCGAACTCGCAGGTCGCCGCGGTGACCGGACGACCGGCGCAATCATCGGTGGTGCGCTGGGCGCGCTGGCCGGCCGCGCGATTGACAGGTCAAACGACGGCTGCCGCCGTTAACCGCGCCAATCCGGCGGTCCTGATCAGTGCAGGACCGCCGGGGCTTGCCTTGCCAGCCGTGCACCCCTAGGCTGTAACCAAGTGCCTGGCCGCAGTTGTATTGCGGTCAAGTGATTGGAAAGAACAACAGCGCCATGCGGCAAGTGGCAGTGCCAGACGGGCGTCCGTTACCCCCCGGGGTGCGCCGGACGAACAACCAGGATCGGGAGCCCGCCCGCGCGCCGGTGCACGTCGCGCGGGCCCCCGGTTATGCCGCCATTGATCTTGGCACCAACAATTGTCGCTTGCTGATCGCGCGCCCCGAGAACGCCCAGCTTATCGTTGTCGATGCCTTTTCCCGCATCGTTCGGCTGGGCGAAGGGTTGCAGGCCAGCGGGCGCATCAGCGAGGCAGCAATGGACCGCGCGGTGGCCGCCCTGTCCATTTGCGCCGACAAATTGCGCCGCCGCCATGTCACCCTTTCGCGTGCGGTTGCCACCGAGGCCTGCCGCCGCGCCACCAACGGCGCTGATCTGGTTGACCGGGTGCGCCGCGAAACCGGCATCGCACTCGATGTCATCGATGCAGCGGAAGAAGCGCGGTTGGCCGTGCTTGGGTGCCACAGCTTGCTTGAACCGGGACAGGGGCATGCGCTGATCTTTGACATCGGCGGCGGATCGACCGAAGTGATGCTGGTGGGTGATGCTGCGGGCCGCGCCGATATTGCTGATTGGATCAGTATTCCGTGGGGCGTCGTGTCACTGACGGAATATGCACCGGTCGATGGCGACAGCGTTGCCGCACGCACCGCAGCCTATGCCCGGATGCGCGATGTAACCCGGGCGGCGCTGGCGGATTTTGCCGCGCGCATTGCGCCGCATGCCAGCGGCATTGACCTCAGGCTACTGGGCACCAGCGGCACGGTGACCACATTGGCGAGCGTTTTCCTTGACCTGCCCCGCTATGACCGGCGCGCCATCGACGGGCTGATCGTGCCGGCTCAGGCGATGCGGGAGATCAGCCAGACACTGGCCGCCGCGTCGATTGACGAGCGCGCGACCTTTGGCTGCATCGGGCGGGAG
>Ga0105046_10014440_pt1 | contig 12174 bp, 11 predicted proteins | sample MAT03_FD_78385 | JGI IMG/M metagenome (GOLD analysis project Ga0105046, IMG submission 78385) | Freshwater microbial communities from Lake Fryxell liftoff mats and glacier meltwater in Antarctica - MAT-03 (megahit assembly) | ecosystem: Environmental > Aquatic > Freshwater > Ice > Liftoff...
AACACCCACACGATGGTCGGCGTGCAGGACCAGAAGGCCACCGCGATCGTCGTGCGCCTGGGCGACACCCGGATCAACGGCCAGGCCGTCCGTCCGGAACTGATGCCAGCCAGCCGGGGGCTTGGCTCGGCGTCCTTTTCTTCGAGTCCATCAGCCCCCGGGGGCTGATACCGAGCGCTGCGGATCTCCGCTCAGCACGTTGCTGGTGTTATTTCCAGAAGTCCCAGACCAGAGCGTAGACGGCGAAGATCCCCAGCATCACGGCACCGTGCACCACCAGCAGGGGCGCCGGGATCGGCACCGATTGGACGGCGCGGGTAGCGCTCATGAGCGAGCCGCGCATCACGGTGGTCAGCAGCAGCAGCAGGCCGCCCAGCAAGCCGGCGTTGACCACCATCACCTCCAGGGTCTTGACCCACCACGGCACCGCGTGGAGGGTGGTAATCCAGCGTTGGGCCAGTTCCATACCCACCGCCACCAACAAGACCGCCTCGGTGGTCAGCAGCTGACGCTGCCGCAACCAGGACGGCAGTGGCGACGAACGGGAAGATTGGCGGCCCATGATGGCGGCGGAGGATCCGATCGCCGCCGCGCTGGCAAGGTCGATCACGCAGCAGGGCCTCCTTCCATTCCGCCGCTCGGGCATTCTGCTGAGGGTGTGCTCACCAAACGCGTCATTGTCTGCCTCGACGTCCGTGACGGCAAGGTCACCAAGGGCGTCAAGTTCCAGGACAACATCGACCTCGGCGATCCGGTCGACTACGCCGCCCGTTACGACGCCCAGGGCGCCGACGAACTGGTGTTCTACGATATCACTGCCTCTGCGGAAAACCGTGGCTTGTTCGTCGATGTCGTCCGCCGGGTTGCCGAACGCATCTTCATCCCCTTCTCGGTCGGCGGCGGTATCCGTAGTGTCGAGGCGATGCGCGCCGTCCTGCTGGCCGGGGCCGAGAAGGTTTCACTGAATTCGCCGGCAGTGCGCGATCCCGGCCTGATCACCCTGGGCGCGCGCGCCTTTGGCGCCCAATGCGTCGTACTCGGTATGGATGCCCGCCGGACCACCGCCTGCTGCGCCCTGCCGTCCGGTTACGAGGTAGTGATCGACGGCGGCCGCACCGCCACCGGCAAGGATGCCGTGGCGTGGGCCAAGGAGGCCGAGCGTCTTGGTGCCGGCGAGATCTGCCTGAACGCCATCGACACCGATGGGGTGCGCCAGGGCTACGAGTTGTCGATCACCCGCATGGTCGCCGATGCCGTCTCGATCCCGGTGATCGCCAGTGGCGGCGGCGGTACGCCACAGCACTGCATCGACGCGGTGACCACTGGCGGTGCTGAAGCCGCCCTGGTGGCGAGCATGGTCCACTACGGCGATTACACCGTTCGCGACATCAAGACGGCGATGGCGGCCGGCGGCGTGGCCGTGCGCCTGGGCTGACGGCCAGATTACCCGGCTTCAACGTCTCTCACACGGCGGGCCGTCTTGCCGAACTGATCTCTCCGACGGCGGCCAGCACAGCCAGGATCTGCTCGCGGGTGATCGGCTTCTGCAGTACGCGGGTGATGCCGGCGGCCAGCCAGGCCGCCTGGGCCTCGGCGGTGGCGGCGCCGGTCAGGGCGACGATGCGCAGCTCGGGCCGGGCCTCCTTCAACTGGGTGGCCAGCTGCCAGCCTGACTGTCCAGGCATGTTGCCATCGAGCAGGGCGAGATCGATGCCCAGGCCATTATCTGCGAACCAGGCGCTGGCCCGCACCGGATCATCGAATTGTTCGACGGTAGCGCCGCACGAGCGCAGCAGCTGACTGACCACATCCAAGACGACGGTCTCGTCGTCGACCAGCATCACGTGTAGCTTACGGAGGGGCGCGCCGGCGGGCAGGCTGGTGTGCTGCAGGATGCGCGGTGCAGCCGGTAGATAGATGCGGAAGACCGAGCCCTCACCGATCGTGCTGGAGACACGGATGGCCCCGTGTGCGGCGGTAACGGCGCCGTGCACGACCGACAGGCCGAGCCCGGTACCCTTGCCGATCTCCTTGGTGGTGAAGAAGGGGTCGAAGATGCGTTCGAGGTGCTCTGGGGCGATGCCGCTGCCGCTGTCTGCCACCGAGATGCGCACGAAGGTCCCGGGGGCTAGGCCCAGTCGGCCTGCATCGGACTGCAGCTCCTCGAGTGCGGTGCTGATCACCAGCTGCCCACCCTGTGGCATCGCGTCGCGCGCGTTCAGCGCCAGGTTGACCAGGATTTGCTGCAACTCGTCGGCGCCGATGCGGATGGCGCCAACCGTCTCCTCGAGTTGGCATGAGACCGAGATGCGCCGGTCGATTGCGTGTTGCAGCAGGGCGACCACATCTTGGATCATGCGGTTGGCCTCGCAGACCTGTTCGCTGCGGCTGCGGCCGCGAGCGAAACTAAGCAGATTGCGCACAGTGCCGGCGGCGCGTTGCGAGGCACCGACGATGGTTTCGGCATGAGACTGCAGCGGCGAATCGGGACCCAGGCGCATGCTCAGGAGATCAGCGTGACCCAGGATGGCGGTCAGAACATTGTTGAAATCGTGGGCAACGCCGGCGGCCAACTGGCCGACGGCGTCCATGCGGCTGCCGACGCGCAGACGGGCTTCGGCTTCTTGGCGGGCGGTTTCCGAGCGGCGTCGGCGGGCCATGGCGACCACCAGCCAGGCGATGGTGGCTGCTTGGGCGGCGAAGACGGCCAGGACGGCGCTGATCAGCGGGCCATGATCGCGCCAGAACGATGGTTTCAGGCCGATCAGCTCCACTGCGGCAGGAACGACGGATTCAGCCACGCCGAAACGCGCCAGTTCGCCGGCATCGACGACCAGCCGGGTACGTGGATATTCCTGAATGGGGATGCTGTCAGCTGACGCCCCGGCCAATATCCGCAGCACTAGGTCGCCGGCTTCATGGCCATGCACGTGGCCGTCGAACAGGCTACCGCCGACGATGCCTTGGCCGAGCTGGAAATCCCACACGCCATAGATGGGTGCTGGGCATTTCAGGCGGGCGCGGCGGACGCCCTCTTCGTGGTTTTGCGTCGCACCGCTGGCGTCCTGGTTCCAAGTCAGCATCAGCACGAGGTCCTGCTGCGGATCGAGCATCCCGAGCACCGACTCGGTTTCGGCCCAGGTGCCCAGGCCGACATGGCTCACGACGCGACCCTGAGCCGCCGCTGGCAGGGCAGCATTCAGAGTGGCGCGATTGGCCCGGCCGGTGTCGGTGCTGTCGTTGAGCACAACCAGGCGGCGGGCCTGCGGGTGCAGGGCGAAGGCCAGGCGCAGGGTACCCGCGACATTGAACGATTCGACCACGCCGGTGGCGTTGGCCGGTCGGGTTGACGGATCCCAGTGGTTCAGGCCGCAGAAAACCAGCGGCAAGCCCGGGGCCAGCTGGTCGCGATGGGCAAGCGCCTGATTCCAGGCGTAATCATCCACCGCCACCACCAGGGCAGGCTTGCCGCGTTGGACCGCTTCAACGGCCGCGGCCAACTGCACGCCGGAGTCCGACTGCGGAAAGCGTTTATGGTCGAAATGGATGAAGATCGGTTCGGCCTTGCTGCCAAGCGTTCCGATCAGGCCGGCGGCGATGCCGTCCTCCCACGGCTGGCCGCGGTGATAGCTCATCAGAACGACGACGTTGGGGAGGGCCTCGCCAGCCTGGACGAGTGTTCCTGCAACGGCGATCAGCAACAACGAACATAGGTACCTGGTCATCGTCCTCAGTATCCAGTACCGCGGACTCGCAGGCAACCGGCAGATCAGCGGACGTGCATGGACAGGCGGGCGCCGGTCCGAGGATGCCGCGGTGCTCCACGAACTGACTGTACCGCGCGAGGCCGCTGGCCAACGCCTCGACATCTGGCTAGCTTCGGCCCTGACCGGCTGTACCCGCTCGCTGGTCCAGCGCCTGATCAAGGAAGGGCTGTGCACGGTGAATCCCGGTACAGCGCGGGCTGGCCGGCCGCTCAGCGGCGGCGAACTGGTGACCCTGGAGGTCCCCGAAGTCGAGCCGATGGACGCGGTGCCAGAGGACATCCCACTGAGCGTGCTGCACGAGGACGAGCACCTGGTGATCATCGACAAACCGGCGGGCATGGTCGTCCACCCGGCAATCGGGCATTTGCGCGGAACCTTGGTGAATGCCGTGCTTGGCCGCTGGCCCGACACCCGCTCCGAAGATGGTCTGGCGTGGCGTCCGGGGGTGGTCCATCGCCTCGACGCCGAGACCAGCGGGGTGATCTGTCTGGCCCGCACCGCTGCCTCGCTCGCCTTCCTGCAAGCCGCCTGGGCCGAGCGCCGGGTGACCAAGCGCTATCTCGCGATGGCGGCGGGCCATCCGCGCGCCGACTGGATGGCCTGCGATGGCGCGATAGGCCGACATCCCAAGGATTTCCGTCGTCGCGCCGTGCGTCCGCTGGGCGAGGCCGATGCCAAAGAGGCGCGCACCACCTTCGTCGTGCTGCATCGCGGCAGCGGCTGGAGCGCCCTGGAGTGCCGTCCGGTCACCGGCCGCACGCATCAGATCCGCGTCCATCTCGCCCATCTCGGGCACGCCGTCCTGGCCGACCCGCTGTATGGCCGCAGCCGTACCTGGCCGCTCCACGCGACCGACGACCAGCCGGCACTGCGTCGCCACGCCCTCCATGCCTGGTCGCTGACCATCCCGCATCCGGATGGCACCGAGCGTACCTTCCAGGCGCCGATTCCTGCAGATATGGCCGCCATGCTGCCGGCCGGCCTGACGCTGCGCTAGCAGCACCTAGGCGCTGCTAGGTGCTTGGGCGGTTGGATTCCAGCTCGGCCCACACCCCATGATGATCGCTGTTCCCCTGCGCCTCCAACCGTCCGGCGGCCAGCACGCGTAGGTCGCGGACATAGATGCGGTCGAGGCCAAGCACAGGCGCGCGTGCTGGCCAGGTCCGGGCGACCCGGCCATGCACCGCGCGGTGAGCCTCGACCAAGCCGTAGGTGTTCAGCAGGCGGTCGAGTACCAGCGACCAGTCGTTACAGTCGCCGGCCAGCACCAGCGGCCCGCTGGTCGGCATGACAGCAAGCAAGCGGGCAAGCTGGCGGCGCCGGCCGGCTCCAGACAGATCCAGGTGGACGGTGACGACATGCAGATCGCCAACCAGCGCGTGCAGGCCGACCCGGCGTTCGAGCGGGTGGTTCGACAGATCATGGGCCGTCCAGGTCGCGATCGGCGTGCGCGCGAGCAGCAGATTGCCCTGTGCTCCACCACCCAGCCGGCCGCGGGCCCGGGCGAAGGCCGGATATTGCCAACCGGCAGCCAGCACGCCGGCGTGATCAGGCCCGTCGACGACCTCCTGCAGCACGGCGAGGTCGGCCGAACGGATCGCCGCCGACTGCGCAGCGGCGCGGCCGCGATGCCCAGCATGCACATTCCAGGTCACCAGACGCATGCCCAGCACCCCTTTCCTGGCCGCAGGCCGGGCTGTGATCCTATTGCCGAATCTGCGTTCACAGGAACCACTTAGCGAGAACTAGCAGGCGGCCAAGCCTGCGCTGGATCCAGGTCAGCTCGGCTGAGGCGCTGCCGAGCAGCTCGCGGGATCGGGCGCAGTCGTCGGCGAAGGTCTGCTCCAGGGCGGCCACCGAAGTCGGAGCGCTCAGTACCACCTCGGCCTCCAGGTCGTGCCGGAAGCTGCGGCTGTTCAGATTGTGCGAGCCGACCAAGGCGAGGTCGTCGATCAACATGGTCTTGGCGTGCAGCATGCCGGGCAGATAGGCGAAGATGCGTACGCCGAGGGCATGCAGGCTGTCGGCGAAGACCGCGCCTACCCACGGCATGAAGGCGATGTCGGCGTGGGCCGGAACAAGCAGCCGGACATCGACACCTCGCCGGGCCGCCGCGCCCAGCGCACGCATTAGCGTGCCGCGCGGCACCACGTAGGCGTTGGTGATCCAAATGCGGGTCGAAGCCCGGCGGATACGACGCAGCAGATCCCTATAGGCGGCCCGGCGGGTCGCCCAGGTGTGGTTGAGGCGGACGAGATTGCTGGCCGGTCTGCCCATAACGGCAGGTTGCGGCTGCCCGACTCCTAGCCGGGCGGTCAGATGGGCGCGGAGGCGCAGCCGCCCGGCGGTCATCGGCCAGGATCGGCGCCAAGTGTGCTCGTAGGCCGCGATCAGGGTGGCCACCCCATCGCCGCGGACCGCCGCTCCGCAGTCCCTCCACGCCTGATCGCCGCTGAATTCCTGCAGGTGGCAGTCATCCACGTTAAACGAACCGACCCACGCCTGCGCTCCGTCGATCAGGCAGACCTTGCGGTGATCCCGGCGATTGATCGAGGCCAGCCAGCGCCAGCGAGGAAATACGCCGGCCCGCCAGGCCGCAGCCCATGGCAATGGATGCCAGACGCGGAGCGGGAAACCCAGGCGGTCGACCGAGTCGTGCTGGAACCAAGCGGCGGCGCCAACCCCATCGACAAGGAGGCGGACCTCACAACCACGTCGGGAGGCTGCGGCCAGAGCCCCGACCACGCGCTCGCCAAGCTGACCCCGAGCCAGGATGTAGGTTTCCAGCCAGACCTGGCGTTGGGCGTTGGCAATGGCGTCCAGCAGCGATGCGAACCAGGCGTCACCATTGCACCAGACCTGCTCCTGGGCCCAACATCCACCGTTGACAGCCTTCTCGGGCCGTAGGAGTCGCATGCCCATGACCATCTGCGGCACGGGATGATCCTAATCGACGGAAGCAACAGCCAGTCCCGCAGGGTTGCGTGACGCACCGCGCAACAGTTGCAACGTCGCCCGAATTTTACGCAACTTCTATCAGAGGTGCTTCGTAATGCAGCATCGCCATAATGCGGTATTGATCCATTGCGATCAACGCTAAGGCCCTAGCTGCAAGAGGTTGCATCGTAACTACGAGAGCGGAAGCCTGGATTGGCGTGGCAATTGCCATAGGGAGATCAGCGATCGCCGATCGTGCCACCCCCCGAGAGGACTTTGAACATGTTGCGTACCCTGCTCACCCTCCTGGCGGCCGTCTCGCTGAGTATCGGCGTCGGCTTTGCCGAGGAGACCGCGCCAGCCCCAGCGGCCGTCCCAGCCGCTGAAGTCGCCGCGCCGCCCGCCGCTCCCGAACCCGAGCTGCCCCTGATCACCGGCTCGGTCGAGGCCAAGCAGGCCGCCGGTGCCGCCTGGTTCGGCACCTACACCCCGGCGATCAAGGTCGAGGATGGCAAACCCAACCGCCTCGATCCGGCCGCCTCGACCCTCAACAACGGCGACAATGCCTGGATGATGACCAGCTGTCTGCTCGTCCTCATGATGACCATTCCCGGCCTCGCCCTATTCTACGGCGGCCTAGTCCGGCGGAAGAATGTTCTGTCGACGATGATGCACAGCTTCTCGCTGGCCGGCATCGTGACCGTGCTGTGGACGGTGTGCGGCTTCGCCATCGCCTTCGGCGGTGCTGGCCCGTACTGGGGCGGCTTCAGCGAGTTCACCATGCTCAAGGGCGTGTTCTTCGATCCCGCCCTGGCCGAGCACAGTAACCGCTTCCCGATCAACCTCGACTACGCCCCGACCATCAGCTTTGGCGTGTTCTGCATGTTCCAGCTGATGTTCGCCATTATCACCCCGGCCCTGATCAGCGGTGCCTACGCCGAACGCATCAAGTTTAGCGCGGTGATCATCTTCACCGTCATCTGGCTGATGCTGTGCTACTTCCCGCTCGCCCACATGGTGTGGGGCAAGAACGGCCTCTTTAACTGGGGCTTCGGTGCCAGCGACTGGGCCGCCTTCGACTTCGCCGGCGGCACCGTGGTGCACATCTCCTCGGGCATCGCAGCCCTGGTGGTGGCCCTCTTCCTCGGCAAGCGCAAGGGCTACCCCGAGACCCAGATGGCCCCGCACAGTCTCGTCCTGTCGGTGATCGGCGCGGCGCTGCTGTGGGTTGGCTGGTTCGGCTTCAACGCCGGCAGCGCCCTGGGCGCCAACGGCCTGGCCGCCCTGGCCTTCGGCAACACCATGGTCGCCACCGCTGGCGCAGCGCTCAGCTGGCCGCTGATCGAGTGGATCGTCCGCGGCAAACCGACCGTGCTTGGCGCAATCTCCGGCGCCGTCGCCGGCCTGGTCGCCATCACCCCGGCCTGTGGCTTCGTCGAACCGGGATCGGCGCTGATCATCGGTGTGCTCGCCGGCGGCATCTGCTTCGCGGCGGTCACCTACCTCAAGCGCCTGCTCGGCTACGACGACGCCCTCGACGCCTTCGGCATCCACGGCATCGGCGGCATCTTCGGCGCCATCGCCACCGGCATCTTTTTCAGCCCGGATGTGAACCCCAACCTCCCGGCTCTGAACAAGGATCTGTACATGAACATCATGGCCGGTGACCACCCGATCATCTGGAACCAGATCAAGGCTGTGCTGGTCACGGTCGTGCTGTCCGCGGTCGTCGCCACGGTGGCCATCCTGGTCGCCAAGGTCACCGTAGGTCTGCGGCCCAGCGGCGAGGACGAGAGCGAAGGTCTCGACCTCAGCCAGCATGGCGAAGAAGCCTACAACCAATGACCGGCCTGGCCTCCGGGCGGGGCTGGCCCCCGCCCGGCAAGGCCTAGTCTCCCACCTACCCAACGATCCAAGGACATATCCCCATGAAGATGATCGAGGCCATCATCCAGCCATCCAAGCTGGAGGCCGTCAAGGAAGCCCTCAACGAAGTCGAAGTCGTACGTCTGACCATCAGCGACGTGCAGGGCTTCGGCCGCCAGAAGGGCCACACCGAAATCTACCGCGGCCACGAATATACCGTCAACCTGCTGCGCAAAGTGAAGCTGCAGATCGCGGTGAATAACGAGTTCGTCGAGCCGACCGTGCAGGCCATCATCAAGGCCGGCCGTACCGGCGAGGAAGGCAAAGTCGGCGACGGCAAGATCTTTATCCTGCCCCTCGAAGACTGTATCCGCATCCGCACCGGCGAACGCGGTTCGGAAGCGATCTGACCCACGGGGACTGCCGGCTAGGCCGGCAGTCCGGGCCGGCGGTGCCGGCCTGACGCGGCTGCGGGCCGGACTTGTTCCGACCGGTGTGCTGCGCCACTGTGCTCTTTTGACAGGTTATCTCTGAGGACCCTGTGAAAAGCAGGGTCGGTCAAGGGGCGGGACGGCTGCAGCAAGCAGCAGTTGCCGCCCCTTCCCTCTGCCTAGCTTCCCCCATCCACACCGATGGCGCCTAACCGGCGCCGCACTCACGGAGTCTCGCAATGAGCGTTGAAAAGGCCCTGCAGCTCGCCAAGGATCATGGCGCCAAGTACGTCGATATCATGTTCGGCGACATGTTTGGCACCTTGCAGCACTTCACCATCGTTGCGCGCCGCCTCGAGGCCTCGCTGTTCGAAGAGGGCTTGCCCTTCGACGGCAGCTCGATCCGTGGCTGGCAGGGCATCGAGAAGTCGGACATGAACATCAAGCCCGACGCCTCGACCGCCTTCATCGATCCGTTCCGCGAACAGCCCACCATTTGCTTCTTCGGCGACGTCTACGACCCGCGCACCGGCCAGCGCTACAACCGCGATCCGCGCTCGGTGGCCCACAAGGCCCTCGCCTACCTCAAGCAAAGCGGCATCGGTGACGTCGCCTACTTCGGCCCCGAGCCGGAGTTCTTCATCTTCGACAGCGTGCGCTTCGCCTCTGAGCCGCGCGGCGCCTTCTACCACATCGACTCCGAAGAAGCCCCCTGGAACAGCGGCGTCGATACCGGCGTCAACCTCGGCCAGCAGATCAAGCACAAGCAGGGCTACTTCCCGGCCACCCCGACCGACCGCCTGATGGACCTGCGCTCCGAGATCACCACCAACATGCAGACCATGGGCATGGAAGTCGATCTCCACCACCACGAGGTGGCGAGCCCCGGCCAGTGCGAGATCGGCATCAAGTTCGGCACCGCGGTCACCGCCGGCGACCTCGTCCACCAGTACAAGTACGCGGTCAAGAACACCTGCTTCCAGCACGGCAAGACGGCGACCTTCATGCCCAAGCCGATGTTCGGCGACAACGGCAGCGGCATGCACTGCCACACTTCGGTGTGGAAGGGCGGCAAGAACATCTACGCCGGTAACGTCTACGCCAAGTTGTCGCAGGAGGCCGTGTGGGCCATCGGCGGCATCATCAAGCATGGCCGTTCGATCCAGGCCCTCACCAACCCGTCGCTGAACAGCTACCGCCGCCTGGTTCCCCACTACGAAGCGCCAGTCAACCTGGCCTACTCGGCGGGCAACCGTTCGGCCTCGATCCGCATCCCGAACGTCAACGGCGACAAGGCCCGGCGCTTCGAGTTCCGCTGCCCCGACAGCTCGGGCAGCCCGTACCTGGTGACCGCCGCGATCCTCATGGCCTCGATCGATGGCATCAAGAACAAGATCGATCCGGGTCTGCCGATGGACAAGAACATCTACGACCTGCCCGCTGAAGAGCTGGCCAAGATCCCGTCGACCTGCGACAGTCTCGGCCAGGCGATCGAAGAGCTCGAGAAGGACAAGGCCTGGCTGACCGCCGGCGACGTCTTCTCGGAGGACTTCCTCGACGCCTACCTGAGCTACAAGAAGGTCAACGAAGTCGAAGCCGCCCGCTTCCGCCCGAATCCGCTCGAGTATCAACTCTACTACGACTGCTGATCCGGCGAAAGCTGCGTAAAGCACAGAACCCCAGGCAGTTGCCTGGGGTTCTTGCGTAGGAAAAAGAGGACACCTATCCGCCTACCGGACGGTTTCCCTAACTCGGGGGGTTGGATTATCCGTTCTTCGACGACTCGCGGTGCGTTCCCGCTTCGCATGACCATCGACCGCTATCGTCTGGCGCAACGAGTCGAGATGGCGCGCCTGGCCTACTTGATGAACTGGCCTAAAGCAGCCTTCAGCCCGTCGCTGCCCTTGGTCTGAACGAACGCAGTGATGATCTGGATGATCGGGCCGGCCTTGCCCAGATCGATACCTAGCTGCGAGAGCACCGAGGCAATCCCGGCTTTATCGCCGAGCATCGCGGCCATGCCGGATGGCTTGGGCGCCCCGCCGATCATGCCGGCCAGGCCGGGAACCAGTTTGCCCAGTTCGCCGAACAGGTCAGCGGGCAGCTTTGTCTGGGCCAGACGGGCGACAGCGCCGACTGCACCTTCGGCCTGCTGCTGGTTGAGGCCGGTCGCAGAGACGAGTTGTTCGATGAGGGACATGACCGAGGTGTACGCCGCCTGCGGGTCGATCAAGGAGTCCGGGCGGCCAGGGCCGGGACATAAGCCTGGTCACTGGCGCTGATGTGTTGGCGGATCCAGCCGGCCATCAGATCGAGGACTTCGTGGGCGGTGTCGAACTCATCGCCGTGCGCGGCGGTCAGCTCGGACAGGCGCGCAGCGAGGGAGGCGTGCTCGGCGCGATGGGCGCTGAGACCCGGGTACGCCGCCGCCGCCATGGCCGCTTCCTCGTCGCCAAAGTGCCGTTGGGTATAGCTGATGGCGAAGGCCAGGGCCTGGGCGACCGAGCGTTCACCGCGGCCGAGAGCGACCGCCTTGCGCAGGTTGTCGAGGGCTTGGAACCATTCCACGTGCTGCCGGTCGATCGCCTGGATGCCGGTGCGGAGATCGCTGGTGAAGCGGAACGCGTGCTGAGCCTGCATATGGCCTCCGCCGCGCAGTCTCTCTGGCGGCACGGTCCGGGCAACCGCTCGCCCTTTCGCCTGTGCGCCTCGGCCTATGTTGCCCGCCCATGGACGATCCCGCTGACCGCATGCGTACATGGCTGCCGCACGCCTTGCTGCTGCTGCTGGTCGCCACCGCCGTGGGTTTTCTGGCCGTGGTGGTCTGGCCGTTGCGGGAGCCGTTGTTACTGGCCGGCTCGATCGCCCTACTGACCTATCCGATCGCCTTCCTCCCGGTGCTACGTCGGCTGGAGCTGGTCGCCCCGCATTGGCAGGCCGATCAGCGGCGCTTTGCCGCCGCTGCCATCGCCACTGCCCTGGTCGGCACGGTCTCGGCGCTGCTCGCGCTAGGCGCGCTCTGGCTGGTGTTCGGTTCGCCCAGTCACATCGTCGACTTGATCGGTGGCGTGCTCTTCAACGACAGCGCCAGACTTGATCGGGCGATCGAGGCGCTGGCCCGCAAGTTGGGCAAGCTGATCGAGCTGTATCCCCAGCTGCCCTGGGACACCAAG
>Ga0105046_10014441_pt1 | contig 12173 bp, 9 predicted proteins | sample MAT03_FD_78385 | JGI IMG/M metagenome (GOLD analysis project Ga0105046, IMG submission 78385) | Freshwater microbial communities from Lake Fryxell liftoff mats and glacier meltwater in Antarctica - MAT-03 (megahit assembly) | ecosystem: Environmental > Aquatic > Freshwater > Ice > Liftoff...
CCGTTGTTGACCAGGTTGATCGTGATCTCGGTGTTGGCCGGAACCGTCAACTCCTTGACGCTGAAGGCGATGTCCTTCATCTCGACATCGAAGGTTGTTTGCGCGGCGGGTGCTTCGGTGCCTCCGGCAGTAGTAGTGGTCTCCGCCGGAGCGGCGGCCGACTCTTCAACAATCAGTTTGCCGACCATGCCGGCCTCTCGATGTCCAGGAATATTGCAATAGAATTCGTACTCTGCGGGCGCACCCGAATTGAACGTCACGGTGCCCGTTTGACCCGGAGCGTAGTCGCCGGAGGAAACACCCAACTCATCGATAATGAAGTTGTGTGTAGCGGCGCCATTGTTGACAAGGTTGATCGTGACTTCGGTGTTCGCTGGTACTTTGATCTCTTTCAGATCGAAGGCGATGTCGACCATGACCACATCGATCGTCACCGGCCCAGCTGCGTCACCGCCGCCGGTTGCCACAGTAGGCACCTCGGGAGCGGTTGTCGTTTCTGGAGCTGCACCTTCGACGGTCGCAGTAGGCGGTGGGGGCGCATTTTCTGCGTCGGTTCGCGTGACCGTCGGCTTGATCTCATCGCTTGGGCTGCCGCATGCCGCCAAAACGAACGTCGCCACCAGGATCATTGCGACGAACGAACCTACCCGCCTCAACATCTGCCATCTCCTCCGAGCGTGGACTTCGCCACGACATTCATCACTCGCACAGTTACCCAGGCAGATCACGACAGGGTCGATCACCCGGTCTGTCAGCGCCTGCTTGTGAATTCACTGAATTTTTCGCCCTATTGCCGTCGGGCGCGTTCCGGCGTTAGCATACGCGCCGCCAATTCTACTCCGATTCGTACGCGGGTGGTGTCGGGAAAAGCCCCCTGTTTATTGACTCAAATTGACACGATCTAAAGACGAGCGAATCGCCGGGACAGAGAGATGGAGGGCGACGATAATGAATTTCGATTGTGCCCGGCTTTTGCCTTGAAAGGGATGACCTCGAGCATGAACGGAGTACCAGCATCGTTTGCCCACGAGAGAAGAGTCAACCTGGGTGAACTCTCACTTCATGTCACCGAGTACGGAGCCGACGCCGAGCCGCTCTTTCTTCTCCACGGGATCGGCTCCCGGATGCAAAGCTGGTGGCCAGTGGTCGATGATTTGGCTCGTCATTTCCGCCTGATTATCCCTGATCACCGTGGCCATGGTTCATCCGAGAAGCCGTCCTCCGGTTATCTGATTCCCGACTACGCGCGCGATCTGAACGCACTGATTGCCGAATACGGCGTTGAGAATCCGAAGATCGTTGGACACTCGCTGGGTGGGATGATCACCTTCAACTGGGCGATCCGCCACCCATCCCAGGCACACAGGATCGTGATCGAGGACTCTCCGCTTCGTCGCGCCGCTGACGTCGAAGGGTTGTTCAATGGCTGGATCAAGCTGGCGTCGTTGACAGTCGATGAGGCCGCCGCGCACTACGCCGAGCAGTTCCCCGGTTGGAGTGAAGACGAGTACCAGCGCCGCGCGGTCAGTATCACGTCAACAAATCTGGCTGTTTTCGAAGAGATGAAATCGCAAAACATGAAACCGGATACGGTTGACCGGATCGCAGCGCTCGCGTCTATCGAATCTCCAACACTGCTGGTCTACGGCGACACCACGTTCGGAGGGATGGTTCCCGAGGAAGATGCTGAGCAATTCGCGGCGACCGTTCCCCAGGCGACGCTTGCTCGAATTCCTGAAGGGACTCACTCGTTACATCGGGATTTTCCGGAGCAGTTCCTGGCCGCGACATTGCCCTTCCTGCTCGGATCTTAGGGCCGCAACAACTCCTCGATCGTCACGAGATCAAATCCCGACGTCTCCAGAGTTTCGATCAGTCCAGACAATGCCTCGGAATCGAGACTCTCGGCGCCGACATGCATCAGGATGATGTCACCCGCTTCCGCGGTAAAGCCACATCGTTCGATGATCTGATCGACACTCGCTCCGTTCCAGCCGAGCGAATCGCAACTCCACATCACGGTAACCCAGTATCCGTTTGATGCGACGTCAGCCAACACGGAGTCATCGAGATCGCCATAAGGGGGACGGAAATAGGGCGCAACCTCATATCCATCCGTGTTTTCGGAAATGATCGCCGCGGTATCCGTCAGCTCCGTAGCGCGCTCCTCGGACGAGAGCACGCCTTCATCCCAGTCCAAGGTGGAAAAACCGGTAAATGAGCGGTGAGTCCAGGTATGGTTAAAGACCATGTGTCCGTCTTCGACCATACGTGCGACTAAATCAGGGTTCTCTTCTGCCCAATGCCCGGTAATGCCAAAACTCGCCTTGATTCCGTACGCATCAAGGGTGTCGAGAATTGCCTCGGCATAACCCCTGTCGGCACCAGCGTCGAAGGTGAGTGCAATCTCCAGGCGTCCGCTGGTTCCACGGTCAAAGAGCTGACTGTATCCGGAGCCATCGTCGGCAGGCGGCTCGGGTCGGTCCGCAACTTCAGCTGTCGGCGTTGGGGTCGGTTTGCGCTTCGGTTTTGGACTCTTCGTTGGTTTGACTGTGGGTGACTCTGTAGGCGATGGGATCGATGACGCCGTGAAGGTTGGTTCGATCACCACCTCTGGCCGCGATGTGGTTTGGGCGGCGGCAATCTGTTGCGTTGTGTTTGTCGGCTCAGGATTGTTGACGACTCCCGGGGTACCGGCGGCACATCCTCCCAGGGCAATTGCCAGCAGTGAGACGATAACGATTGATTTGTAAGCCTTGTGGAAGTGAAACATTTTCGTGGTCGATCGCTCCCGGGATTCGACTCCCGACCCTCACGCGATGCGCGAAGGTCGGGCCACTATCGATATCAACGCGGGGCAAAGCCTGGTGGTGTCAAATCCGCGGGGATCGTTACCAGATACCGAGTTCGTCTTTCGCCTCTTCGCTCATCAGTTCCGGTGTCCACGGCGGACTCCAGACGAGCTTGACGTCAACTTCACCAATTCCTTCGAATGTCTTCAGCGCTCCCTGAACTTCCTGCACGATCACAGGTCCAAGGGGACACCCAAGCGAAGTCAGTGTCATGGTGACGAGTACGTCACCATTGTCGGCAACATCCGCGTCATAGACGAGTCCTAGATCAACGATGTTGACACCGATTTCCGGGTCATAGACCTGCTTCAGACCCTCGCGCACATCCTCGCGCGTAAACGTTACTGACATTCTTCTTCTCCATATCGATTTGTGCCCATAGCGGGTCGCTCCGGGGATCGGGCGTGAACTACCTGGTCAGTAGTGTACCGTCCTTTGGGATTCCATTACCGGCGAGTTCGACTTCTCGACTCGATTTCAATCCAATCCGCATCAGTCACCGTCTGATCTGAGACCGTAACCGGTTTCGTGGTGACCTTCCGCCAGAAATTGAGGGCGAGCAGGAAGATGACGAGGAAGACGAGCACAAAGAAGAACTTGACTACAAATCCAACCCAGGCATGAAATATCCACCCCAGGAATGCTCCTGCGATCAACCCACCGATAACGCCGTATCCTATGTAGCGAAGCCGATCCATCATCGGAATTGGCATTGGACCCTGCATCATGCACTCCTCATCGTCATTCCGCGTCAATGGTGACACGTCATGGCGTCCGTCTCAACGTAAGTAATGCAATTCGGGCTGGTCTCTTTTCAACCGGTGCATGACATCCTACAATCAGTAGCACATGTGTACTATTCCGGACAACCGCCAGGTGAGATTCAATATGGATGGCAAAAGTAAAAATACGACCTCCAATCCCCCCGGTGCGTTGACCTTCGAGTCGGTCGTGGATCGGGTGCTCCAGGCTGGGGCATTGCTCCCGGCAAAGACGCTCTGGACCGTGGTGGGCATGGCCAGGGTAAACGAGCGTTTCGACGACGCCGAAGCGCTGCTGGATTTGCTCGGTTCACGCGACGGGGATTCCCTCAAACTGGCGGAAGAGCGTGCGCGACTCGCGTTTGCGCGCGGCGATTTCGAAAACACACTGATTCTGTTGAGTGATCGCTACTCACGGTCGCCGTCGGCCACCGCCGCCATCGCGGTTGCTCGTTTCCATCTCGAAACCGGGAACACCCAGGAGGCGGCCAAAATCAGCTCCGAACTCGCTCAGACACATGCCGAACTCGTATCGGTCAAGCAACTTTCAGCCGATGTCGCTCACGCTACCGGCCGAATCGAGGATGCACGAAGCTATTTTCTGGGAATGGTCGATGATCGACCGGAACATCCACCTTCTCTCCTGGCGCTGGCCAGACTCTCGATTGAGGAGGGCGATCTCGCATCGGCCACTGCCTTTTACCGCCGGGCTACTGCACGCGAAGACGACCCGCTAACCGCCGCGCAATCGCTCGTCGCAGCCGAAGTCGCCGACCTACTGGGGGATGCGTCGGCCGCGGACCGACACCGGAGGCATGCCGCCGAGAGTCAGGCGATCCGTACATCGATCACCTTGCGAGAGATCGCCGAATCACTGGACGGTACCGGCAGTTCGTCGCCTGTCGAACGTCGCCCGACATCTTCCACAACGAGAATCACACTTGTGCCAGCCGGAAAACGTCGCCCACGTGAGCATGTTGGCGCACTTCACGCGACCCATGGCGTTACCGAACCTGACGATCCACGAGTGCTTGCAGTTCTGAAAGAACAATTCGGACACAGCGAATTGCGACCGGGTCAGGCCGCGGTCATCGCTCACGAACTTGCCGGTCAGGACACCCTCGCAATCATGCCGACTGGCGCGGGAAAGTCGCTCACATTCCAGCTTCCGGCGATGCTCGACGATCAGACGACGGTCGTGGTCTCCCCGCTGATCGCGCTGATGAAGGATCAAGTCGATTCGTTACCGGCCTCGGTGCGGGCGAAAACGGCGCTGATAAACAGCACCCTGACACCGGACGAAATGCGGCATCGCCTCGATCAGCTCTCGCGCGGTGAACTCAAACTCGTCTATGTCGCTCCGGAGCGCCTGCGCAATTACGGATTCCTGCGCGCCCTCCGTGACGCCGGAGTGAGCCGCGTTGTGGTCGATGAAGCGCACTGCATCAGCATGTGGGGTCACGACTTCCGTCCGGATTACCTCTTCATACCTCGCGCTGTGGCCGAACTTGGTCAACCGCCGGTTCTGGCGATCACCGCCACGGCCACTCCGGACATGGTCGAGCAGATCGCGGCCGGACTCGACCGGAAGATGGAAATCGTACGCACAAGTGTCTTTCGCTCGAATCTCACTTATGAAGTGCATCATCTCCGAACGAAGGAGGCGAAGCTCGAGCGCGTCATCGAGATCTGCCGGAAAGAGCAGGGCGATGGAATCATCTACGTCTCTTCGCGTCGAGACACCGAGTCCATTGCAAAGATGCTGATGGATCGCGGGGTGCATGCCGTCCCCTATCACGCCGGACTCGACCAGGCAATTCGTGCCGCCAATCAGGACAAGTTCATGAGCGGTCAGGCGAGAGTCGTGGTCGCCACGGTCGCATTCGGAATGGGCGTCAATAAGGCCAATGTGCGCTTCATCGTTCATGTGGTGGCGCCAAGATCACTTGAGGCATATGCGCAGGAATCGGGTCGCGCCGGTCGTGATGGTGATCCCGCCCGCTGCATCCTCCTGGTCTCCCCGCACGATCGCACGCAGCTTGTGATGAATGCCCGGCGTGATGAGATGGATCTCCCGGCGCTTCGTCGCGTTTACGGGCAGCTCATGCGACAGGCAAAAGGATCCTGGGTGATCGCCGATCCGTCGTTCCTGCGCGCTCCGGCGGGGGAAGAGAACGACGTCGACGCTCGGGTGGCGCTCGGGGTGCTCGAACAGGCCGAGCTCATCCGCCGGCACCCGGATACTCCGGTCAATTACGAACTTCGCCGGTTGCCAGCGGTTGATCAGGAACTCGAAGAGTCACTTCTACCAGGTTGGCGTCGTTTGGAAGCACATCTCCCGGAAACGTGGCAGATTCGCGGTGGATGCTCGGTCAACACCGCAGAGATCAGTTCCCAATCCGGTCTCTCGCCGGTCGAAATCGATCGAATCATTCAGGCGCATCCGGCGATTTCGTCCCGCGAGGGTCCGCGATGCATGTGTCTCCACCTCAATCCTATCGTCGGTGACGCTGCAGGAACCCTGCAGGCAATCCTCGAGCGATCCCGTCGCGATGCTGAAACGCGGATCAATCTTGTGATGGAATATGCCAACGGTAATCAGTGCCGTCACGTGACCCTGGCCGCTCATCTCGGAGAGCGACTCGATTCGTGCAGGACTGTCTGCGACATTTGTCTTGGAACTGCCGATGCTGTGGGTGTTCGCGGTGCTGCGAAATCGTCGAAAGCAGGTGCGTCTGCGGAGGCGGCACTTGCGGTTCTGACTGCAGTCAAAACACTATCGTTTCAGATGGGCAAAACAGGATTCACGCGACTTCTGCTTGGTTCCGTCGAGAGCCGGGTCCGTGCCGATCGTTCTCCCTCATTCGGTGCGCTCTCAGATGTCTCGAAAGGCAAGATCGAGAGTCTGATCGAACAACTGATTGAAGACGGATGGCTGTCACGGGACGAGGAGCATGAGTACCGCCTGCTTTCGATAACGAATAAAGGCAAATCGGCGACTCTGGAGGATCTCGAATCGTTCAATCCTACCCGCGCTGCATCGGCCGATATTCAACTCGATTCAGGTGAAGCGAGTCTCTACGAGCGTTTGGCCGAGTGGAGACGAGCGAAAGCTGTTGAAGAAGCGGTGCCGCCGTATGTCGTCGCACACAACAGCATGCTCAAGAATTTGGCAGTAGCAAAACCGATGACCAAAACCGCACTCTTGTCGGTTCCCGGTTTCGGGGCATCGCGCGTCGACAAATACGGTTCAGAAATTCTGTCGGTGATCAGTGAGCGCAAGCTTCACTGATCTCGCACAACCCTCCGTGCTAAACTACTCACCCCTCGCATGAGCGCTTCTACGGGGGCGGATGGGGCCCGGTGGCCCTCCCGGTCTTCAAAACCGTGTGGGCGTCGGTGATCCCGGCGCTGGTGGGTTCGACTCCCATGCGCCTTCGCCATGACACCAGACTCTCGAATGATCGCTTTGGTTATTCGCGAAACGCGGTTGATCTACCGCGCGGTCGCGCTTTGCATCAGCAATCAGCGTCTGTTGATTTGTCGACCTCCCGAACTCGATTTTTGGAAGCTACCGGGCGGTCGGGTTCATATCAGCAAAACACTCGATGAGGCACTCAGTCGCAAGGTGATCGAGAACGTCGGCACTGCACCACAATCCGCGCGACTTCTTCGGTTTGTAGAGGCATTCTTCGAGATGGATTGTCTGCATTTTCATGAGGTGGGGTACTGTTTCTAGGTGACCCTACCCGAGTATGTGGAAGCACACGTGTGGGATGGGGTCACCACCAGGATCGGAACTGGCAACGAGAACGTGCTCGAATGGCGATGGTTGCCGATAGACGTGCTCGACACTATCGATCTTCCTCCACGATACCGACAGAGCGACGGCGGACACCATTGACTGGATTCGAGCGAATAGCCGATCACCGCATTCCCTGATCTTGGTCCCCTGCAGCCGGGTCAAGAGAATGAAAAGGAGACCCGGAGCGAGATCAGGAAGACCGCGGCGATGCGGATCGCTTCTATCCCCGACCGCGGCGACCCGATTCGTCCCGGACAGGAACGTTGCATCGTCGAGCGATCGTCGGATCGGGCGGTTCAGGCAGTCCTCATCCATTCGGTATTCAATTCAGGGAGTCTTCGACGCCGCAGTTCAGCCAACGTTTGAGGTGTAGTCGATCGCGGTCAGGGCATACATCTTCGCTGCCTGTTTGAGACTGGTCACACTCACCCACTCGTTTGGTCCGTGGGCAAGTGGAAGCTGTCCGGGGCCGAACCCTGCCAACGTCGGGATGTTGCCGATCACATGGAACGCGCAGGCGTCGGTTGCTCCGGGGAAGGTTGCCAGCGGAGGGGCTGCTCCGAGTACCGCTTCGGCCGCACGAAGACTTGCGACAACTGCCGGATGATCAGGCAGGAGTTCCGTCGCAGGTACCCAACGCAATCGCTCCGGGAAGTCGAGTTCGTACGTTGCCCCCAGGATCTCGGGCTCCACCCTGGCGAGCGCGAGTTCGATGTCTTCCTTAAACTCTTCGAAATCCATACCTGGGGTCGTTCGCACATCTGTCCAGAATTCGGCATTGCCGGGTAGGACACCGTAGCCATAACCACCAAATGCGCGAACACCGATGTTGATCGTCGGTCCCTGTTCGCACAGCGGATGCGCTGGAAAACGGGGTTGGAACTCTCTCCGAAATCCGACCATGAGTCGCGCCATCGCCTCGACCGCATTGATAGTCGGCATCGTGTCCGAAATCGAGGAGTGCGTTTGCGTTCCCTGAACTGCGATCCGAAATCCGCTGAATCCCCGGGAGACGATACGAATCGCGTCCCAATCTTCGAAGACTCCAGAGGGTTCACCAAGGATGATTGTTTCGGCCTCGATCGCGTTTTGCTGGGTCAGATAGTGCGCGCCATACTTGCTGCCGTACTCCTCATCTGCGGTGAAGACCAACGAGAGTGATCCGGCAATCTCATGCGCGACACTCTGGAAGGCAGCGCCCGCGAGCACCATGGCGGCGCAGGCACCCTTCATATCGGTCGAACCGAGACCGTACATCCGGTCACCGATTGTAGTCGCCACGAAAGGATCAGTATTCCACTCTCCAGCGGCTTCGCCGACGGGTTTAGTGTCGAGATGACCGCAAAGTGCCAGATGCGGCCCTGGTCTCGCTCCGTCGATGCGGACAATCAAATTGGGGCGATGCGGCTCAAGTGCCCAAAGTGCGGGTTCCGGCAACCCGTAACGATTCAGCCATGTCCGAATTACTGCCGCCGGGGCCGTTTCATCCCCCGGCAGATTCGGACTCGGCGCAGCCACCAATTCTTCAGTCAGCGTTACCACGTCCGCTTCACGGGCGCCCAAATACGCCAGCGATGCCTGTTTCGCGTGATCAACTCCGGACGTAGCCACCATTTTCCCCTGTTCCCCTCTCGCCTCGATTCAACCTGCTGTCATACCGCTGTGCCGGAGGAGGAAACCTCCGTCAACAGGAACTGTCACTCCTGTCACATAACTTGCTTCATCAGATGCCAGGAACGCGACCAGGGCAGCCACCTCGGCCGGTTCTCCGGTTCGACCCAGCGCCGTTGCCGATCGCTGCGCCTCTCGCTCTTCCGGGGTGATCACATCGGGTTGCCCTGGTTCGCGGACATCAATTGGACCTGGAGCCACGGCATTCACCCGAATGCCATGGGTACCGAGATTCAACGCCAGATTCCGTGTCATTCCTTCGACGCCGGCTTTGGCGACGTCGTAATGCGGAAAGAGACCATGAGGCCGGTGTGCATGCACCGATGAGACATTCACGATCGAGCCACGGCCATGCTCACGCATAACGCGACCGGCCGCTCGTGTCACGAAAAACATGCTGGTGAGATTGGTGTCGATTACTCGTCGCCATTCATCGCTGTTCATATCGAGTAAAGGCGAAGCGCCGATCTTGCTCATCGCGGTCAATGACGCGTTGTTGACGAGCACATCGATCGGACCAAGTTCGGTGACCGTGTCAGCAATGAATGACTCCACTGCCAGTTCATCACTGACATCGAGCACGCGCACAAATGCCTTACCACCGGCCTCGCGAATGGTTGCGGCAACCTTTTCGAGGTCGACGGCGGTTCGGCCGCAAATCGCTACCGATGCGCCCTCGCTCGCCAGACGAAGCGCAATCGCTCGTCCAATCCCACGCCCTCCGCCAGTAACCACTGCCACTCTGCCGTTGAATCGTGGGAGCGCTCCCGTATCACTCATCTTCCAGTGCCTCGTCATTCGCCGAACGTTTTCGTAGGCCGCGCTTGGCAGGATCCGCCTTTGGAAGCGGAAGCGGCCCAACGCGAAGGTTCGTTTCAATCCACTCGACCGTGTCTGGTCGATTCGGTGGAGCGCCATTCCATTTGCGTTCAGCGACGGTGGCCGCAAGGATGTCAGCCATCACCATCAGCGTGTCAAACGCCAGGAAAAATGTTCCCGCCCGAGCCATATCCGGCGAGAGCACCGCCAGTGAAACATCCGAAACAGCAGCCAGCGGCGAATGGGGAACCGTCGAAATGCCAATCGTAGTCGCCCCGAACTGCCTGGCCAACCGAAGTAGTTCAATGGTGTCACGACTTCGTCCCTGATGCGAGATGCCGATGATGACATCGTTCTTGCTGGTCGAGATCACGATGTTGGAAAACTCGTCAGGTGTTGCACCGTGCGCCGCGATGCCACCCCAATTGAGTTTGATCGCCATCCCGAGAGCCGGCACGTACGCGCCACCATGACCGATCACGACGACACGACTCGCATTCGCAATCGCAGTGCTTGCCCTGTTGATCTGGTCAAAATCGAGCGCTTGCAGTGTTGTCTGGAGTGCTTCGATCTGCCGTTTGATGATCGTCGAAGCGAGCGCCTGCAGACCATTCTGGTCGTCGGCGGTTCCCTCAAGACTTTCGAGATCTTTGGAATCGATGCGGCCAAGCGACTGTGCGATTCCCTGCACGAGTTCGCGGAACCCTGGATAGCCGACCGCCCGGCAAAACCGGGTGACCGAAGGAAGGCTGACACCGCTCATCGCCGCGACATCATAGATTGTCATCCCGAGCAACGCCCAGGGATCGCGAACGATCGCATCAGCTACCCGACGGGAAGCGCCACTCAATGCTGGCAGGCGCTGTTCGATCATCGTGAGGCAGTCAACTGACCTCAACCGTGCTGCTTTATCCATGCGTGGGTCTCTCTCCTTTGAGCGACCTTCTGTGCTCAGTTGTGTAAGAAATTTCCGCGTATTGTACGTCGCGCAGCGAAACAGTCAAGCCCTCCCCTTCAGGGCAGCACTCGACAAATGTTTTTCAACGTTGCGGAAAACTCAACAAGCGAAACTAATAGGTCAAAATAGTCGCGCTTTCCGGATCAAATACGGCGGCCACGGTATCACCGATTGCCGAATCGTGCGGGACAGGACCTGTATTTTGGCGGTGAACCACGCAATGCTGACCATCCGGCATTTGAATGACGTATTGGGAATGTGTGCCAAGATAGACAATATCGCGAATTGTTCCTGAAATCATGTTCCAACTTGAGGGCGTTCCGCCATGCAGATCGACCTGTAACGAAACTCGCTCCGGACGAACGGCAATTGCAACACGTCCAGTAGCGGTTACTCCGTCCGGAATCCTCCCTCGCAGGCTTCCAATTCCCTGAACTGCGATGTTTGCCATCGTTCCCTCAATCGAAGTCACTTCCCCCTGCAGGAAGTTGGTCTGCCCGATAAAATCGGCAACGAATCGATTGCGGGGGCGCTCGTAGATCTCGCTCGGTACTCCAATCTGAAGAATCCGCCCCTCGCTCATCACTGCAATCCGATCGGACATCGTCAGCGCCTCTTCCTGATCGTGGGTCACGTAGATGAACGTTGCCTTAACCTCCCGGTTCAACTCCTTGAGTTCAAGCTGCATTGCCTTTCGCAGTTTCAGGTCGAGGGCGCCCAGAGGCTCGTCGAGCAACAACACTTCGGGTCGATTGACCAGCGCCCGCGCCAGCGCGACCCGCTGTTGCTGTCCACCCGAGAGTTCAGAAGGTTTGCGCGCTTCCACATGCGGCAACCTGACCATCTCTAACGCCTCATCGACCCGCCGTTTCCGTTCATCGCGCGGCACTTTCGCCATTTGGAGTCCGTATTCGATGTTCTCCCCAACGGTCAAATGGGGAAAGAGCGCGTAATTCTGGAAGACGGTGTTGACCGGCCGTTGATAAGGTGGTCGACTTCCCATCTCCTCACCATGGATCAGCAGCGTCCCGCAAGTCGGGTATTCAAATCCGCCAATCATACGCAGGGTGGTGGTTTTGCCGCACCCAGAAGGCCCGAGAAGCGTCAGGAACTCACCGGCTTCAACCGTCAATGAGAGATCATCGACCGCGACAAAATCGCCGAAGACCTTCCGAAGGTTCCTGAGTTCAATACTTGGCGTTTGCCGGATCTTGTCGCCGGAGGAATTGATCATTGCTTCCACCACATCCGCTCGAGTGTCACGACTGTTGGCTCCGGGCGGCCGTACGTCTGGTCAGGAACGTCGA
>Ga0105046_10014443_pt1 | contig 12173 bp, 6 predicted proteins | sample MAT03_FD_78385 | JGI IMG/M metagenome (GOLD analysis project Ga0105046, IMG submission 78385) | Freshwater microbial communities from Lake Fryxell liftoff mats and glacier meltwater in Antarctica - MAT-03 (megahit assembly) | ecosystem: Environmental > Aquatic > Freshwater > Ice > Liftoff...
ACGGAGAGTAAAAAAAATAGGCAGCGAAGAAATAGATTCATAATTACTCCAGATGGGTAAAATAAGAAAAAGTGCTTGTTATATTAAAAATTAAAATTTATGTAAATAAATTTTGTTGAAGGTGCTCAGTAGGATAATATTGAATTAAGAAGATCAAATCGCTAGGCTGAATTTTTCATTAATAGAGAAAGCAAAGGTATTTATCATGGAAATATGGCTTTGGGCGGGTTTTTTTGCTCTAATTATAGGAATGCTTATTTTAGATTTAGGAGTTTTTCATAAAACACCTCGCGAAGTCAGCGCTAAAGAGGCTTTGGCATGGTCCATGTGCTGGATTACACTTGCCTTGTTGTTTAATGTGTTTGTTTACTTTCTTTATGAAAACCATTGGCTTGGGATGGGACTGGGTGGGAACGAAATTTTATCGGGTTATGATGCTGCCTTACAGTATTTTGCAGGGTATATCATTGAAAAATCCTTGAGTCTGGATAATATTGTGATTATCGCTTTGGTCTTTAGCTATTTCAAGGTGCCCCTAATGTATCAACATCGGGTGTTATTCTGGGGGATTCTAGGTGTATTGGTGCTGCGTTTCATTATGATTCTTGGCGGCTTCGTACTCATTTCTGCTTTTTCTTGGATAAATTATGTATTTGGAGCTCTACTGATCTTCACGGCTGTAAAGATGCTATCTGCCAGGCATGACAATGTCCAACCTGAAAAAAATCCTTTGGTTAAGTTAGTCTACCGTTTCTTTACGGTCACAGATACCTTTCATGAAGATCATTTTTTTGTGCGGAAAAATGGCTCTTGGCAAATGACTCCTCTTTTTATCGTATTAGTCATTATTGAAAGCACAGATGTCCTGTTTGCAATTGATTCGATTCCAGCCATTTTTGCTGTGACACAAGAGCCATTTTTGGTATTTACTTCAAATATTTTTGCAATCCTAGGCTTGCGTTCTCTCTACTTTGCTTTGGCTAGCATGATGCAAAAGTTTGACTACCTTAAAACAAGTTTAGCCTTTCTAATGGGATTTGTAGGAGTTAAGATGCTCATCTCGCACTATTATCAAATTCCAATTGTCGTGTCGTTAGCAATTATTGGAGGAATCCTTTTAATTGGAATATTGGCTTCCATTTTTTCTTTGGACACAGCTCCATTAAAATCTCCGATTGCAGAAAACGAACTGACGCAAATGACGTTGCGGCAGTTTAAAAGAGTGATAACTCTAGTGATTGGAAGCACAATCCTATTAGTAGGCATTGCCATGCTTATTTTACCGGGACCAGCTTTAATTGTGATCCCGATAGGATTAGCGATACTAAGCAAAGAATCTATGTGGGCTAGAAAATGGTATGAAAAATTCAAAGAGCAAAGCAAAAGCATTATTGATAAAATTTCCGGTAGCGATGAAAAGGATGATCCAAAACCCTAATCTTCACAATGGCTCCAGGTACCTCCAATAGCGCGGATTAAGTGAATAGTGGCTAAGTACTGCTGCCCTAGCAAATTATTTGAAATGATTTCAGCATTTAATTGATCTCTTTCGCTATCCATGACGTCCAAATAAAATGTGACTCCTTGAAAATAGCGATCCCTAGCTATTTGAGTGGTCTTTCGAGCCCATTTCACAGACCCTTCAGAGCTAATAAATTCTAAGGCAAAACGTTGGATGTCTGAAAGAGAGTTTTCTACTTCTTCCAAAGCTAAAAAAACCTGTTGTTGGTATTCATAACCAATTTCTTTAAAAGTAGACCATTGCAAATAGAGGTTATTTGTTTTGCGAAAACCGTCAAAGAGGGTCTGATCCATGCTTGCTCCATACATCCACCAGCGGCTTTTATTTTTCAAAAATAATGAGAGCACCGGACTCAAATACCCTGCTCCGCCTGTGATTTCAAATGATGGAAAAAATGAAGCATAGGCCGCTTTAACGAGAGCGTGAGCAGCTGCCATTTGTCGTTCCAGTGAAGCTATATCTGGACGTTGCAGTAATACGGTTGAGGGAATTCCTGCTGGAATAGATGGAGGAGCATCTTTTAATGGTAAATGCTCAATTGAAAACTCTGAAGGATTAACGCCAATTAAAACGGCAATACGGTTTTCTAAGTTTGCACGTTGCCGTTGTATTTCTTGATATTGTGTACGCGCGTTATCCACTTCAAGTCCTGCACGCGACACATCAGAATAGTTGACAATTTTGGCGTCATATCGTGCTTGATTGATTGTAAAAGCTTTTTCACGGGTTTTTATTGTGTTTGTAAGTAAATCGATTTGTGAATCGGCGGTGCGCAATTGAAAATAAAAACTGGCTAAGTCGGTGGTCAACGAAAGTAAAACCAAATTATAGTCTTCGATCTGCGATTGCCATTGATATTTTGCTGAGTAGTATTGATCTTGCAATCTTCCCCATAAGTCAAGTTGATAACTTAGGTTTATCGGTAGCTGATACAGCATTTCATGAGCTCTGATAAAGGCAGGGGGAGTCATGCCGAATAACTTGATTAATACACCTTGGTTGTTGTACACAGGGTCTAAACTAAAATGAGGATATAGGTCTGCCCCTACAATGCCTGTATAAGCTCTTGCTTCTTGAACCCTCTCAAAAGCGGCAAAAAGGTCTCTGTTATTAGTGATAGCGATGGATTCTAGTTCGTCCAATTTATCATCAAAAAAAACATCCCACCATTTTTCGACATCTGGGTATCCTTCATTTTGAGCTTCTGCATTTTTCCATTCATTAGGGGCATCAGGTATCGGAGGGTGGTAATCGGGACCAACCATGCACCCGGATAGATTGCCTAGAATGCAAAGAAAAGAAATTTTTAAAAACTTCACTTGATTTTCCTGGTTAAACAACCTATACCAAAAATTTATATTTAGAAAAAAAAGCATTGATTGCAAAATAGTTTTTTAAAAATATGTGGATTGTAACTCTTGCCTTAAGACGTCCTTATACTTTTGTGGTGGTAGCCCTCCTGATTACTCTTTTAGGAGGAACTTTTTCCTTTGTAACACCAAAAGATATTTTCCCCAACATCAATATTCCTGTTGTCAGTGTCATCTGGTCGTATGCAGGGCTTCCTGCCGAAGAGTTTGCGCAGCGCATCACCACCTATAGTGAATATGCCCTTTCAAATAACGTGAATGATATTGAAAGGATGGAGTCGCAAACCCTTGACGGATTCGGCATCATCCGTTTGTATTTTAATCCAGAAGCTGAAGTACAAACCGCAGTTTCACAAGCAACAGCCGTCTCTCAAGCTATTTTGAGGCGTATGCCAGCTGGAATTCTGCCCCCCATTATCTTAAGGTTTTATGCCAATACTGTCCCCCTAGTGCAAATGATTTTGTCTAGTCAGACTTTGACAGAAACCGAACTTTACGATTATGGAAACTTTCGGATTCGGCAAAGACTAGCAACTATTCAGGGAACCACTTTGCCTACACCTTATGGAGGAAAAGTCCGGCAAGTCATGATTGATGTTGATCCCGTTGCCATGCAAGCTAAAGGAATTTCTGCCAGAGAAGTTACAGATGCCGTCAATAGCCAAATCTTAACTCTGCCTACGGGGAATACTCGAATTGGGGATATCGACTATCGGTTGAATATGAATAACACCCCGGATTTGATCTCTTCTTTTAACGATGTGCCAGTGAAGTCTGTTGATAATGTGGTGGTTTATTTGAGGGATGTGGCATTTGCACATGATGGGTTTGCTCCTCAGACAAACATTGTGCGAAACGATGGTCAGCGTGCCGTCCTTTTTGCCATCCTTAAGAATGGAGCTGCCTCGACTCTAGATATCGTCAAATCCGTTTGGGAACAGCTCCCGACAATCCGTGGGGCCGCACCTGAAGGAATGCAGATCGATTTACTTTTCGACCAATCAGTTTTTGTGCGCCAGGCCATTATGAGTGTTGTGACTGAAGGGGTCTTGGCAGCTTTTTTAACGGGGATGATGATTTTAATCTTTCTCGGAAGCTGGCGTGGAACCTTGATTGTGTTAATCTCTATTCCGCTTTCCATCCTAACGTCCATTATTTTTCTTAGTTTATTTGGGTATACTTTAAACCTCATGACTTTGGGTGGGTTGGCATTATCTATCGGGATCTTGGTGGATGATGCCACAGTCACCATTGAGAATATTCACCGCAATATTGGTACGGACAAAAACCTCACAAAAGCTATCCTGGATGGATCCTACCAAGTTGCAATTCCTGCTTTTGTGTCTACCCTCTCCATTTGCATTGTTTTTTTGCCTGTCGTGCTTTTGACTGGACCCTCAAAATTTCTTTTTGTTCCCTTTGCACTAGCCGTCATTTTTGCCGTTTCTGCTTCCTATTTCTTGTCGCGGACTTTGGTACCCGTCATGATCGATTTTCTGCTGCCGGCTGAAATGTATCTTTATACTGGAGGAGGTCCAAGAACTTGGCTGGATAGGAGGCATGTAAAATTTGAAAAACATTTTAGCCGTTTAAAGAAATCTTACACTAGAGCGCTAAAATGGGCGCTGGACCATCGAGGTTTTCTGTGCGCTTTATTTGGCATTTTTTTATTAAGCTCGCTGCTACTCATTCCTTACATCGGCAGAGACTTCTTTCCTTCGGTAGATGCGAATCAATTGCGTTTGCACGTCAAAGCAAGAACGGGCACGCGGATTGAAGTCACTGAGGAAATTTTTGGCAGTGTAGAAGATGAAATTAAAAAGGTCATTCCTCCTGAAGAAATTGCCATGATGATCGATAATATAGGCTTAGTTTCTGAAGCGTATAGCTTGGCATTTGGCGATAATGCCACGTTAGGGTCTTCGGATGGAGAAATCCTTCTCTCCCTTAAACCTGAGAGGAGATTTTCCACCCAAGAATATAGCCAAATGCTACGTACACATCTCAATGAAAAATTTGGCAATCTTCTCTTTTATTTCCAGCCAGCTGATATGGTGAATCAGATTTTAAATTTCGGCCTACCCACTCCCATAGACGTCAGAATCATCGGGTATGACAAAGCGCATAATGTGGCGATCGCACGCGAGATGGTGGAGAAAATATCTAAAATCCCAGGTGCTGTCGATGTGCATCTTCACCAGGTTCTGGATGCACCCGAATTTTTTCTAGAGGTAGATCGCACACTCTTGCAAAGGGTTGGAATAAATCAACATGAGATAGTAAACGACATTTTGAACACCTATAATTCAAGTATCGTAGTCACTCCCAATTTTTGGCTGGACAGAGTTCAGGGTATCCCTTATTTCATTGCAGTACAACTCCCAAAATACCGCATTAACTCCTTAGATGCCTTGATGCGTATGCCTGTATCCAGTCCTTTAACAAAGCAATCTCAATTATTAAGTAACCTAGCTAAACCGATACGTCGCTCTACCGTAGGCGTGGAAAATCATCTCAACATTCAGCCAGTCTATGACATTTATGCAAATGTCTATGGACGTGATTTAGGAGGCGTAGCCTCGGATATAGAAACTCTGATCCAGGAATATAATCAGAAAATGGCACCGGGTAATGAGATTGTGGCTAAAGGTTTAGTTGAGAATATGGAAACCGCCTTCCGCCGCTTAGGAGTTGGATTTATTTTTGCAGTCATTCTCGTTTACCTCATTATGGTGATTAACTTTCAATCTTGGCTCGATCCATTTATTATTGTGATGGCTCTTCCAGGAGCTATTTCAGGAATTATTTGGATGCTTTTTTTGACGCGCACTACCTTCAATATTCCTTCTCTGATGGGTACAATCATGAGTATTGGAGTCGCCATTGCTAATAGTATCTTGGTCGTTACCTTTGCCAATTTTCAAATGCGTGAAGGCAAAACAAATGTTGAAGCTGCCAGAATTGCTTGCTGCACACGCTTTCGACCAGTTTTAATGACCGCACTGGCTATGATTGCAGGAATGATTCCCATGGCGTTAGGTTTAGGAGAAGGGGGCGAACAAAATGCTCCTCTCGGAAGAGCTGTGATCGGAGGGCTGACGGCAGCCACAATGACAACATTATTTTTTGTCCCAGTAATGTTTTCCTTTTTACGAAAAAAACCTAATCCTTATATCAGCACTACCCACGACCAACCCTACGCTCCGCCAGAACACCAAGTCCTAAATAATCAAGATGAGGGATAGCATGGATTCTAAACATGACGATTGCCTAGACGATGAGATTAGTGAGCCTCAAGCTCATAGGGATGTTCCATCTCCTAAATCCTCTAAAGGATGGAAATTGATTGTGGGATTATGCCTTATCTTAGCTGTCTTATTCTTGATAGGATGGATTCCCAGATATAATCAACGCAAACGAATCGATGCCTATGCTGCTTATGTCCATGTGCCTCAAGTCACAATTATGACAGTCAAATCAGAAACGAAACCCATTGATCTGGTGCTGCCGAGTTCTGCCGAAGCTTTACATATTACGCCTCTATGGGCGCGTACCAATGGGTATCTGGCAAGATATCTAGTCGATATTGGAGATTATGTTAAAGAAGGTGATCTCTTAGCTGAAATTGATACTCCGGAGGTGGATCAACAGCTTGAACAAGCCATAGCAGATTTAATGAGTTCTGAAGCTAGGATGGATTTAGCTAAAATTAGTAAAGAACGCTGGGAGCAACTGTACAAAAAGAACGCGGAAGCAGTTCCTGGACAAGAAGTAGATGAACGAGTATTAACTTACAAATCTTCAGAGGCCGATGTGTTAGCCTTGGAAAAAAATGTTAATCGTTTGCGTTACCTAAAGCAGTTTCAAAAAATATACGCCCCCTTCGATGGAATTATCACCAGAAGAGATGTCGATATTGGGACTTTAATTTCTGCAGGCAGCAATGGCAATCCTCAAGAATTATTTCAAATTGCGGAAACAAGGATTATCCGTTTTTTTGTCGAGGTTCCACAAACCTTTTTTAGGCAAATTCATACAAATTTGAAGGCGAGTATTTCGATTAGGGAATTTCCTGAAAAAACCTTTATAGGGGAGGTCGTACGCTTTGCCAGGGCTTTGGATCCCACGGCTCGGACCATGCGCACAGAACTTCACGTCAATAATCCTAAAGGGGAAATTCTAAATGGCCTCTATAGCGAGGTGACATTTAAAATGAGCCCCGAAAAAGACTCCTTTATTGTGCCCTCGAATGCTGTGATCATTCGGTCAGATGGAACACAAATTGCCATTCTAGATGCTGAAAATAAAGCACACATCAAAACAGTCCACGTTGGAAGAGATTTTGGCAAAACCATGGAAATTTTAGATGGTTTGCAAGAGAACGACCGAGTGATTATTAACCCCACCGAAAAAATCCGCGAGGGAACTCAAGTCAATATTGTTTCTGAAAGAAATTTTTAGGGATCGAAAATTGAATAAACAGAAAACCCTGCCAGCAGATCTACTATTGTATAAGGGATCTTTATAACTATGGATCCTTTAATCCCTTCTGCATCAGCCCTGGCAATTAAAGACAGGCATATTGCTTGGATTGGAGATCAAAAAAATTCTGCAGATTGGATAGGTAAAAATACTCAATGCATCGATCTGAAAGGGGCTTTTGTGTATCCAGGGTTTATTGACACGCATGCGCATATCCTTTATGCGGGAATTACTAAGACTTATTTGCAGCTGCATGAATGCCGCGATAAACAAGCCATTCTTAAAAAAGTAGAGGAATGTGTCAAAAAAACCTCACAAGATGAATGGATTATAGGTGTTGGCTGGAATGATCATCATTGGTTGGAAAAGAGAGATATCAGCGCAGCAGATTTGAATGCAGTCGCTCCAAATCAACCTGTCGTGCTTCAGAGAATTGATACACATTTGCTCTGGGTCAATAGTTGCGTTCTTGAAAGGGCTGGCATAGATGACCACACACCTAATCCTGCGGGCGGAATAATTGGGCGAGACTCTCAAGGTCATGCAAACGGCATATTAATAGATACTGCAATGTTATTTGTTAAAAAAATAATCCCCGCGAAAAGCTTCCAAGATAATGTCGGAATTGTTAAAGCAGTTTTGCAAGAATGCCTTCAGAAAGTCATAAAAACTATTCATAATGCCGCTACCGATGAAGCTGATTTTGAAATATTTAAAGACTTAGCAGTTAAAGGAGCTCTTAAGGTGCGCCTCTACCCGATGGCCTCAGTCAAAGACGCTCAGGGAAACTGTTTTTTGCATAATGGTCCTCAAGCTTATGGGGATTTTCTTCAATTACGCTGCCTGAAAATGTGGATGGATGGTGCTCTAGGATCAAGTGGAGCGGCATTATTTGAACCTTACTGCAATGATTGCGAAAATAGTGGTTTATTACTCTGGACAGAAGAAGATCTGCTTTCTATTTTGAAACAGGCAAAATCAAAAGGATTCCAAGTAGCGATGCATGCAATAGGTGATAGAGCCAATCATTTTGTGCTTAATGCGTATGAAAAAATTGATGTTAAAAGTTTACGTTGGCGGATAGAGCATGCGCAGCTTTTAAATCCTGACGATATTCAGCGATTTGCAGGTTTAAAAGTTATTGCAGCCATGCAACCTTTGCATGCGACGACAGACATGTTTTGGCTAGAAGATCGGATTGGAACAAAAAGAATCGAGGCGGGAGCTTTTGTTTGGAGAGCTCTTTTGGATCAAGGCACAAAGATTGTGGGAGGTTCTGATGCTCCTGTTGTAGATTTTAATCCACTTTGGGGAATTCATGCAGCCATTACAAGGCAGAATCATCATCAATTCCCTGAAAAAGGATGGTATCCAAAGCAAAGAATGACTCGTGAAGAAGCTTTAAAAATATATACGATCAATGCTGCTTATGCTGGTTTTGCCGAAAAAGACCTTGGTTCGCTTACTCCAGGCAAATTAGCTGATAGGGTTATTTTGCCAGAAAATTTGCTATTGTGCTCTCCCCAGGCATTGCTAAACATGCAAGTCATTTATACTATCGTGAATGGAGCTATTGTTTATACCAGGTGAAGCTTTCAAGGACTTAACCCTTTATTTTTAATATTATTTTTAATACCCATTTACAGATAAAGTATTAAATGTTATTATATTATAATTATTTTAATTTAAACAGGTAACTTATGAGTGAATACATTTATCAAAAAACGGTTCAAAATCAATTTTTTAAATTAACCGATACTGAAAAAGATCAATATATAAAAACTCATTGGATTCATAATGATAAAATTTCGAAAAAGCATTTTTTAGGCAGACTGCTTAATAAGTGGATTTTTACTCGTATTGTATTTCGAAAACTGTGCGGTATTAGTCTTTCTGCAACTATTCAAGGGTTAGAAAAATCACGTAAAAATGTTTCTGAAGAAGCGAAACGGTTAGAATTTAACGAGACATGCGATTTCTTGATTGCTCTAATTCAAAGAATGCACACAAAGAACAAAACTACCTACCAACAAAATTTAACCAAGCTAAAATTTACGCTTATTTCTCTTACTCCTGAGCAGGCAGCTAAAGTTGCAGAGAAAGTGGGAAAGATGAAAGCCGGTGATGATATCCAAGGCATGCGCAAAACCGTGGATGAGATTTTGAAAGAGCATTCCCCTGCACTTAAAGAAACTTTAATTACTGAAATTTTTAAGCATGTAGATCCCGTAGTAGCCCCGCAACTTTTTCAGGAAAATTTGGTAGCGAATTCTGCTGCCGAGAAAGCGGCTAAGGTTGCAGGCATTGCACAAAATTCTGAGGCCTTAAAACAAGTTCTAGCCGATAAAACTCTTCATGATCAAGTCGCTCAAGGAATTGCGCAGATAAAGCAGAGCAATGCATCTGAAGCAGCCTCAATTATTCAACAAGTCAAGCAAGCTCTTCCTTCAGGGGTTTCTCCACAAAATTCCCTAGGGTCTTTACTAAAGCCCGATAGCGGCCTTCCATCTCAGTCTATGGATAATGTAGATGTCATTATTAAAAACGTAAAAGAGATAAAAGCTTCCGACACCTACGCTGAAATTGAACGAAAAGTTGGAGAAATTCAAGGGAAGTACCCTGCAAATAAAAAAGAAGAAGTTTTAAGTGAAATTTTGAAGCATGCTGATCCAGAAATTGCTGTGCCGATTTTTAATTTATCACGGATCGGGGGAAATGCAGCTAAGGTTTTAGGACTCATAGAGAATCAAGCCGCTCTAAAGAAGATTTGCCAAGGAAAAAATAATCATGACTCTTTAGCTGATGGGCTAGAAAAAATTCGGATCGTTAATGCGAAAAAAGGTGATTTTGCGGCAGAAGCATTAGCAAAAGGCTTTTCTTCTTTAGAAGGTTTATCAACTCGTCTTAAAACAGATCTATATTCTCGCAGTGATGAGGGAGTTAGTTTTGCTAACACTTGGCAGAATGCCTCAAAAAACTTAGCTCTAAAAATTAACGCCCTTTCCAATGAAATGGAACTAATTAATTTCATGAAAGAGTTAAAAACCGTTCCTCCAGAGGATCATTATTCTTTCATTCAAACCGTTGTAAAAAATGTGCATCCAGATTTGCTTCCTGATCTATTTTCTCAAAATTTCACAGCTGATGGCGATGCAGAAATGATGGCTAAGCTCATAGTTGCATCAGAATTCTACAGTTTGGATTTTATCGAAAAGCTAGGTGATAAAGATCATTTAAGAATTGCAGATGCATTAAATAAACTTGCTGTTTCAAACAGTTATTTAGCGGAGAAGCTAGTAAGTAAGATGAATGAAGATCCTACTAAGCTTCCTCAATCTATACAGGCTATCTGTCAAGAATTAATGCCTATAACTGATGAGCCCTTTGCTAGACTCGTAAAGCAGCTCAATCAAGGGGACTCAGCATCCATTTTGCAAGCTTTAAATGATGAAATAAAAAAAACAAAAAGCGGTGCCGAAAATAAACGAAATTTAATTGCACAAGCTTTAAGTGTTGTGGCTCCTAAGCATGCTGTCTTTTTATATTTGAATTTGCCATTGGCACCCGGTCCTCTTCTTGGCTGGGGGCTATACGGTTTGCAAAGAAATCCTGCGGCGCTTGATGCTATATTAGCAGATTCAAAGACACACCAAAACGTTTATACTGAATTATGGGGTGTTAATGGTTTTAGAAGCCCTTTGAATCAAACGATAGTTGATGACTTCTTTTTAAGAATGGAAAAGTTAAGCCTATTGAAAGATTTTATTTCACTCCAAAATTTAAATTTGTCCCCATTAGTCAAAGACCTGCCGATTACCACGCAAAAAATCCTGTTGGATCATTTAAAGGATGATGCTCGTCTTCCCGATTTTGCTGCAGCTATTGCCCACAGTCATAGTGTGCCTAAATGGGAGCATGATGAGACCTGGAGAGTCCAAGGACCTTATGGGATAAAAGATTTGTATTATCGACCTGTAACTAAAGATCAGTTATCAATGGCTCTTTTTGATGATCCAAAAACTCAGCAAGCGCTTAAAACCCTTACAAAACCTGAAGATGCGATCAAATGTATCATTGAATTTGCCGATTTGCTTAATGAACGTTTTAATCCATTGTTTACGAATAGTATTAGTATTGACGGGTCACAAAATGAATATGCCAAAGGGACTGATTGGCACAATAACAAGCAAAAATTGCTTGATCAATTGATGGAAAAGAAACAATTCTTGTCTGAAGAATACTCATCTGTCATTAAAGAAGATTACGCTGAGGGATTAGAAAGCGTCGCCAATCACCTGCTGGATTTCGTTAAAAGACTGCCTGGTAACATGCAAAATAAACAGGCTGATATTATCCAAGCAATCAAGAAGCATAAAGGAATTAAAGCTAACATCTACTTACTGCTTTTAGTCTTGAAACTAGATCCTAAGGAGCAAGATTTGATGGCTTGCGCTTGTCATGATCACGAATTTGCTTACCTGATGTTCCAGCTGGACGCGGGTCATAGAAATAAATTGTTGAAAGATCGCTTAGAATTGCTTAAAGGCAAAGTCTATCGAATCAAAGAATTCCAAGAGGTCTACATGGCATTTATTCCTGTTACTTCAGTGGCTGAAAGGAAGCAGACAGGAGCATTGTTTGAAACTTATATCTCTCAGACAGGTTAAGGCATCCTGTCGAGAAATCCGGAGAGCCGCTGTGAAGAGCGCTGCATCGTTTGGACTAATGTTTGCTCATTGGTCCAAATTTGCAGATTTTTTTTGGAGCGCGTTACGGCTGTATAAAATACTTCCCTGCCG
>Ga0105046_10014445_pt1 | contig 12172 bp, 9 predicted proteins | sample MAT03_FD_78385 | JGI IMG/M metagenome (GOLD analysis project Ga0105046, IMG submission 78385) | Freshwater microbial communities from Lake Fryxell liftoff mats and glacier meltwater in Antarctica - MAT-03 (megahit assembly) | ecosystem: Environmental > Aquatic > Freshwater > Ice > Liftoff...
TGCATAAATTAACGCATTTTTTCCATACATATTTTTTTCATTTATATTTGCACCATTTTCAATTAATAATTTAACTATTTCTAAATATCCATGTTCAGATGCATAAATTAATGTAATAGATTCATAATTATCTTTTTGATTTATATTTGACCCATTTTTAACTAATATTTTAACTATTTCTAAATATCCATATCCAGATGCATAAAATAATGCATTTTTTCCATCATTATCTTTTTCATTTATATTTACACCAATTTTTATTAAGAATTTAACTATTTCTAAATATCCATTTTTACAAGATATTATTAATAAATCAATATTTATTAAATTTTTTAAATCAAATTGTTTATTTTGTAAAATAATAAATCTAATATTAAAATTTAATTTTTGAATATTAATAAAATAATTATTAATTTCTTTATTAGATATATTTTGAATCCAATAATTAGTTGAAATAATTCTAAAATCTTTACAAATTGTTCTTACTATTTTTATCTCTTTTTTATCAATTATTGAAAAAATATAATCCCATAAATATAAAGTTATTGAATAAAATAAATTCATTTTTTATAATTTTATTATTATTTTTTTTTAATATCAAAAAAAATTAAGAAAGAAAAAAAACAATTTATTTAAAAATTAATACAATGGTAAATTATAATCTTTATATTCATTATATAATTTTTCAATTAAATTTTTTTGGTTTTCTGAGCAAAGATGGAAATCTTCTAAAAAAAAGAATTTATCTACTTTTTTATTTCTCAAATTTAATTCATTTTCTAATTCAATATCCATATTTCTTTGATTATTATCAAAATTTATTATATTTTGACTTTCATAATTTATTGGAGTAGTAGTAGTATTATTAGTTTGTAAAATATTTTTTTCTTTTTCTAAATTAGATATTCTATTTCTCAACATAATTAATTCATTATTAATATTATTAAATATTGTTTTATTAAAAGAATCATAATTGGTAACTATTTTTAATAGATCATCTCGAAATATTTGATCCGAACCAATCTTTTTTAAATCTCCAAAAAAATAATCTAATCTTTCTTCTAATCTTTGTAAAATAAGTTGAGTTTCATTTTCTACATCTCCAGAAATTAAATTTTGATTACGATATAAATAATTTCTAACAAATTTTAATAACTCTATTTCTAAAGCTTTTTTTTGTCCAATAAATTCAAAAACAATTACTAAATTTTGACTCTCAATTTTTAATAAACAATCTTTTTTACATAAAAACCCAGTATAAGTAATAATACTATCTAAAGTAAGATCAATATTATTTTCTAAAATTTTCATTGTATGAAAATCAATTTCTATTCTCGGGGTTTTTAATATTTCATCTTCATGAATTATTTGAACATATGTTTTAAACATTTTTTTTTTTTCGTCTTTTTTTTATTTTTAACAAAAAAAAAACATCCAAATAAATTTAGAAGAAAAAAACAAAATCTTAAACAAAAAAAAAAATAAAAAATTTTATTTTATTTATTTTAAATGTCAAAGAAACTCAAATAAATATAAAAAAAAATGGACAAAAAAAAATTGACAGTAGAAAATAGTGAAAAGAATTTATCAACAGAAACAAACAAATCAGTAATATCAACAATTAATAAAGAAGAAAAAGAAGAACAAAATGAAATAAAAAATAAAATAATTGAGAGTAAATATTTTAAAGAAACGAAATTCCTTAAGAAAAAAACAAGTGAAAATTGGATTTATTCAAAAACAATAATAAGAATATTAATGAGTTTTTTATTTGTTACTATAATTTTATTAGTAGTATTATTTGTAACAAAGATAAGTGAAACATCACAAAATAAAATATCTTTTATGTGGAAAAAAAAAATTGTAAATTATATTAAAGATATTAGAAAAGATTTAGAAGATTTTAAGATTGAAAAAACTAAAAATTTTTTAGAAGATGATGTTAATTTTTTAACTATTTCAAAAATAAAATATAATTATGATTTTATTAAAAATTTAACTCATCCAATAGATTTAAAAATTTTAACTGGATTAGAAATAGATAAATTAGAATTAGAAATATATAATTCATTTAATGAAATAATTGATCATCATTCAAAAAGAATTCAATATTGGAATTTATTAGAAAGAGATAAAAAGAATAATAAAAATTTGAAATCAAAAACAACAACAATAATTAAAAATAAAGAAGAAGAAGAAGAAGAAATTAATAATGTTGTTAAAGAAGGTGATAATAATAATGAATTAAATCCAATAACCAAAGAAAGTATTGAAGAAAAAGAGAATAAAGAATTAAATAAAAATAAAACTAAAATATTTAATAAAAGTTCTTCTAATTATTATAAGATATAATTACTTTGAATAAAAGCAAAATCAAATTTATTTGTTGATTCTTCAAATCTTCCTAAAGGCATTAAAATAAAATTTTCAAAAATTAAAGGTGTAAAAAATTTGTTTTCATATTCAATAAAATTATTAATAATTTTGTTTAAAGGTTTTCCTCCAAGAACTTTTAAATAAATTTGAATTTTTTTTATAAATTTTTCTTCTTTAAGATTAAAAAAATATAAAAGTCCTTCTAAAGGTAAAAATAAGAGAATAAGATCATGAAAATAATAACATGAAATAATATAATTGTCAAAATTATTTTCAAAAATAGCTTTTATATTAATAATTTGATAATAGTTATTGACATCTTGAATTTTTTCTAATTTTATTTTATAAATATCAAACTTAAAAAATAAAGATTCTGTAAAAGTTATATTATCAATTTTATTTGAAAAAATTATATAATTATTATTTTCTTTTTTTATTTTTAAATTTTTTGGTAATTTTAAAATTAATTCATCATTATTTATTAAATTTATATATTTCATAAAATCTAATGTTTCATAAATATATTTATTTATATTAATATTAATTTGAATAACAAAATTTAATTCTTTTATTTCATTATTATTTATTATCTTTATTTTATTTATTAATATTGGAAATTTGAAAACTGATGTTGAATCTATTTCTAAATATGATAAAATTAATCCATTTTGAGTTTTATAATAATTAATAGTTTTATGATTTTGATTAAATATATGAAAATAATTTTTTATTGTACAAGTTTTATTATTTACATTTTGATTTTCAAAAATATAATGATTACGATTATTCAATAATATTATAAAAAATCTATTATCTATACAAAAAATTTCATTAATATCTTTTATCATAAAATCTATTAAATTAATATTTAATTTTATATGTGTATTTTCTAAGATAATTAATAAAAATTTTTCTATTTTTGAATTAAAAAAACTAATTGAATTATTTACTTTTATAAAATTCCAAAAATAATTATTTGTATTTGTATTACAAGGTTGATAATAAGAAATAAAAATATTTTTTTCATATTGAATTGAATTATTAACATTATAAATTTCAGTATTAACAAGAAAAGAAATATAATTTTTATTATTAATAGAATTTAAAATATCAGAATTAATATCATAAAAATTTTTGGATTCAATAAAATCTGTAATTTTTTTTGGTTTTTCATGAATTAATTTTTGTAATTCATTTTCTCGATATTTATAAATATTTGCTGTATCTGATGTTGAAAAATATTTATAAGAAAATATAAAATTAAAACGAAAATCTTCAATAAATTCAATAATTGAATTTTCATTAATTATTGAAAGTAATTCTTTATTTATTTTTAAAAATCTACTAGTTTCATTAAAACTTTCTTTTCCATAAATTTTTATAGATATTATATCTATCCTAAAAATAAAATTATCAAATGAAAAATTTTCATCAATTAATAATTTTTCAATAGATTTTAATTTTGATAAATAATAAAGTAAAAAAAATTTTTCTTCCATCTCATTTTCAAATTTTTTATCACTAATCATATTTAATTTATTATTGAAATTTTGTATTATCAAAGATTTTAAAAATCTTATTGAAATATTTTTTAATAATTGATTTAAATCTTTTTCTGATCTTAATTTTTTCAATAAACAATATAAAAATTCTACATTTCCAAAATCATTATTACATAAATTGAAAAAATTTTGTAAGTTTATAATATCATTCATTTTTTTTTTTTAAAATTTTTTTATTTTATTAACCGTTAATTTAAAATATTTATAAATAAAAAAAAAAGACAAAATTTAATTTGTTAAAATAAAATCAACAATCTTTTTTATTTTAAAAAAAGAAGAAAAAAAAGAAATTTTTTTTTTTTTAAATGGAAGATAATAATAATGTAGGATCTTATATTCTTTATATAAGAGAGCTTCAAAAAAATTTTATAAAATTAAAATTTGATGAAATAAATTTAATTTTTGAAAATCGAGAAATTTTTATTGATTGGTTAGAACAAAATTTTTTTCAATCTTTTTTTTTATTTTTAAATACAAGATCTTTATATTTTTTTTATTTAAATACTTTTCGATTATATTTAAATGAATCAATAAATAAAAATGAAACAGAAAAATGTAAACAAGATTTTATTCATGAAAAAATACTTTCAATAAAAATTCGAGAATGGATACAAATGATTGATGAAAGAAATTATAATTTTAATAATGATAATTATAAAATATTTTTAGAAAATAAATATCTAAAAAATTCAAATATTGTTGTAAAATCAGAAGAAGTATTTGGAAGTGTTATTAAAGGTAATATTAAATGTAAAAAAATAAATTGTAAATCTGATGATATATTTGTAAATACTCAATATATTCGTAGTTCGGATGAACCACCTGTATTATTTTATTTATGTGGTAAATGTGGTTTTAGGTGGCAACATGGTTAAATAAATAAATAAAAATTATAAATATTCATTTTTTTTTTTATTTTATTTAAAAAATAAAATTTAATTTATTATTATTTAAATAAATTTTTATTTTTTTTTTTTTACAAAGTTATATATATATTTATTTTTTTTCAGTAAAACAAATAATAAATTAAAAAATGGAAATAGAAAAAGAAATGTTAAAAAATCCTAAAATAGGTTTTTATCGTGCTTTTAATACTCTTCTTTTAAATTTTTTAGAAAATTTAATTATTAGTTTTAAAAAAGAAGAAGAAATTTGTGATATTTTAGCACAATTGTATATTTATGTTGTAAAATTTTTATTAGTTGGTAATGAAAAAATAGAAGAAAAAACTCAACCACTTGAAATTTGGTGTGAGAAATTTATTGATATAAAACAATGTTTTTATACATATTCAAAAGAAAATATAAATAAAATATTACAAGTTTTATTTCGTTATTTTAAAAAAGATGATCAAATTTTATTTGAAGAAGCTTTTAATAGTATTTCTAAAGAAGGTTTAAAAAATATTTTTAAATATACAAGTATTTTACAAAAAATAGCTGATATTAAGAATAGTATACCTCCATTTATTGGAAATATTTTAACTAGTTTTGAAGGTACTAATATGATAAAAAATATACAAAGTGAAATTAATGAAAGTAATAAACAAGGAAAAAATATAAATTTTAAAAAAATTATTCTTGGTTCTATAAATGAAATGTTATTTAATCCTAATCAAACAGAAATGAAAAAAAACCTTTTTAAAGTTATTAGTGAAAATATTCCTCAAAATGAAAATTTTGTACCTGCATTATCAAAAAAAAAAAGTGAAATAAAAAAAAAATTTGATTAAAAAAAATTTTACTTTTTTTTTTATATATCTTCTTCGTCCCATGTTATTTTTATTTTATATTCTTGATTTTTATAATTGTACAATTTATAATTTAGTTCTAATAAAAATTTACAAATTTCAGAAAAAATTTTGTCTCTATCTGGATAATTATTTATTATAGGAGGTATAAAATAATCACAAGTATATATATTTGGAGATTTATTTATAAAATTAATAATATATTTTACACATTTCATTTTTTCTAAATTTATATAATTTTCTTCATTTTTTTCAGAATAAAATCTTCTATTATTTTTAGATAATTTTCTTGCATAATCTGAATTAAATTTTTCATAAATTTTTAATAAATATTCATTTTTTACTTCATTTGTTTTTATTTTATTAATATAATTTTCTTCATCTATTTTATTTTTTAATAAACCTTTATTATAAAATTTATCCACGTTCTCCATATATAAAAATAATAATAATAATAATAAAAATAAAAATAAAATCCAACTATATTTAAATAAATTGTCATAAAATAATTTATTTTTTTTTTTTTGATTTATTTATTTAGCTCCATTTTTAATTAATAAATCAATAATTGAAAAATAAATAGAATTTTTGACATAAATTTTAGATAACAAAAATAAAATAGTATTTCCTTTTTTATCTTTATGATTAACATTTGCACCATTTTTAATTAATAATTCCAATATTGGAAGAGTATTTTCTAAAAAATTCATATTTTTACTAATATAAAATAATGGTGTTTTTCCTTCATCATTTTCTTGATTAATATTTGAACCATATTTTATTAATAAATTAATTGAATATAAATTATTATTTTTTGTTGCTTGAATTAATGGGTTAAAATTATTTGGGTTAGCTCCATTTAATAATAATAATTCTAAAATATTTTCAGGTTGTTGTAAAACCATACATAAAAATGAATTATAATAATATTTAGGTTTAGAATTAATTGAAAATCCATGATTTAATAAAAAATTTATTAATTTATATTTTTTACTTAAAATTGCTCTACTCATTATATTAATTTCAGAAAGATATTTTTGATCCATTCTTGCTCCTTTTTTTATTAAATAATTTACCATAGTAAAATTTTCTGTAAACATAGCTTCAAATAATGGTGTTTTAAATGTTTTATCTAAAAATTTTTCACAATTTATATCTGCACCATTTTCAATAAGAAATTCAACTAAAGATAAATCATTATTATATGAACAAACAAGAGTTAAAGAAGTACCATAACCATATTTATAATTAATATTTGCTCCTTTTTTTAATTCATTTTTTAATAATTTTAATTTTAAATTTTTATCTTTATAATTTCTTTCACAAATTTTTAAAAAAGGTGTCATATAATATTCTTTTATTAAATTGAATGTTGATAAAAGAATATTTGGATTATTATATTCTCCAATAATAGTTCCCTCAACTCCTTTATATAAAAAAAATTCTACTGTTTTAGGTAAATAACAAACATCGAATTTATAAACAATATCATTACCTAAAACCCAAAAATTAAAAATAAGTGTTTTAATAGTTGATGGTAAATATTGTATTAAATGTGATTTTATTAATCCAATTATTTCGAGACTTCTAACTTTAGAAGGAATAATACTGAAAAATATTAAAATTTTATGAATATCATATGATAAATATAAATTCGAAACATAAATACATTCAGAAATTTCAAAATTAAAATATTTTAGTTTTAACAAATAATCTTCAAAATTGTTTATTTCTATTTTTTGTTGCCAATATTTTAATGATAATTGTCTAAAATTTTTATTAACTAAACGTAAATCTTTTAATAATTTAAATTGTAATCGATTTATTTCTATCTCTTTTATATAAAATCCATTAAAAACTAAAATTTCAAATATTTCTCTCTGAATATCATTAGGTAATATATGAAAATAAAAAAACATTTATTTAAAATACGTTTAATAATTCTTATTATAAATACAAAAATTATTTTTTTTTTTTAAAAAATAAAAAAAAAAAAAAAAAAAATAAAATAAAATAATAATAACAGAAATTTTTTTAAATAAAATCTGATGAATAATGAACTTTAGGAAGAGGATTAATAATAAATTCAAGACATGCTTTTACACCAAATAAGAATAATTGCATTTTTTTATCATTATTAAATTCTAATGTAAATACTTGAAAATCTGCAGTATTAACTGTAATTTCTCTATATTTTTTTCCTCTTAATCTATAAAATTCTGAACTAACTATTAATGTATCAAAAATATTTTGAACATATTCGAAAGTATTATTAAAAATATTATTTTCTTTTATTTTATTCCATATATTATTGATATTTATTTTTTTTTTAAGTAATAATTTTTTAATTTCAATATCTTGTTTTTGTTTTAATAATTTTGTAATATTAAGTATAGAAAATGATTTATATATTTTAAATTGTTTTAATGATGATATTTTTTGTGTAAGTAAACTTTTTATAAATTCTTTTTCTTCAAGTTTATATTTTAATGAAAAAATTTTTTTATATATACTTTCATTTTTTTCATTAGTACAAAATTGTAAAACTTTTGATGAATTTGAATAATTTATATTAAAAAATAAATATTTTTTAAAAATTTTTTCGGCTTCTTTAACAAGTTCTAAAAAATCTTCTTCATCATTTTCAAATAAAGCTTCACTAAAAGATTCATTTTTTAAATTTTCAGTTTCAAAAAAATTTTGTGGTAAATCAATATCTTTAGATATTATTTCGTTATTTTTTTTAATATTATTAAATAATAAATTTCTAGATTTATATCCAAAATATATACCTAAAATATTTTTTTCATCAAATAAATCAATTAAATAATTATTAAATATACCACCATCAATAAAAGTTTGATCTTCTCCTCTATTTTTAATTTTTTGTGCTTCAAAAAGAAAAGGATATGACATAGACATAATAATAGCTTCAATTATTGAATTTTTACCATTTATAAATGGAGAAAATATAACCATTTTTTTTTTTTCTTTACAATAAGAATTAATTACTAAAATTTTTCCAGTTTTTTTATATAATTGTTTAAAATTAATATCTTCTTTATTAAATTTTTTTCTAACTAAATTTTTTATTAAAGGCAATAAAGTATTCTTATCCAATAAATAATTATTTTTTATTAATGATTTAATATTTAATTTTTTAATAATATCTTCAAATACTAAATCTTTATATATTTCAATCATTTCTAATGAAGAAATACCAATACATCCAATAAATGATAATAATGATCCCATAGATGTACCTGCATAAATAAAAACATCTTTAATTAATTCTGGAGAATAATTTGTTAAAGTAAAATGAATTCCTAAACCAGCTAAGGCTTTTATTCCTCCTCCACTAAATATTATAGCATATATATTGTTTTTATTTTTTTCATCATTATTAATTTTTTTATCTATCAAAATTTTTAATAAAATTTTAAGTTTATTTTCAATCCCATAATGTATTTCCATTTTTATTTTATTTTATTTTTTTTTTTATATACTTTTATAATATATATTATCGAAAAAAAATACAATTTTCTTTTCTTTTTTTTTGTTTATAAAATTAAAAATTCATAATTTAAAAATGATTAAGGAAAAATTTTTTTTTTTAATAGAATATGTTGAAGTTAAACAAATAATATGTTCAATAATTTATATCAATTATTAAAGATGTGAAAAAAAATAACATAATTTTTGACATTATAATAAAAAAAAAAAAAAATTAAAAAAAAAAAAAAATTTTTTCTAATTTTATTTAAAATAAAAAAAAAAAAATTAAAATAAAAAAAAAAAAAAAAATAAAAAAATAAAAAATAATAATAAAAAAAAAAAAAAAAAAAAAAAAAATTTTTAAAATTATAAAAAAAAAAAAAAAAAATTTATAAAAAAAAAAAATTTTCTTCTCATTTTATTTATAATAAAAATCTTCTCATTATAATAAATTTAAAAAAAAAATTAACAAAAATGGGTTCAAAAAAAATTTGTTTTAAAGATTTAGAATATATTTTAAAAATATTATCAAAAGCAGGGGAACATGAATTATGTATAGAAGAAATAGATCATTATACAAATTCTGGTATCAAAAATATTAATATGGTTTCCTTAAAATGTACTTTTTTAAGAGAATTAGGAAGAAAAGAAGAAGCATTGAAAGTGTATGATGAAGAAATATTTTTAATGCAAAATGAAATTGATAAAGAAAAACTTAAAGTCAATAAAATATTTATGTTATTGGATTGTAAAAAAATTGTTGAAGCATTTGAATTAATGAATGAATTAAAAGTATATTTAGATGATAATTATTTTTTAAAATCTTTTATTTATTATGAATTAAAAGATTTCAAAAAATGTTTATTTTTTATTGAAAAAGAAATTAAAATTTATGGATCAGGAATTCATATTACTTTATTAAAAATTAAAGTATTAATACAATTAAATCAATTAAAAACAGCATTAATAATTTTGAAAAATTATATTATTAAAAATCCAGAAAATGAATATTGTCTTAAAATGTTAGAAAAATTTAAAATGTCAAATGGAGATTATAATTCTATTTTTTTTCAAGAAGATGATTTTAAAAATGATTTTGTTTTTCAATTACATAACGATTAATTTTTTTTTGTTAATTAATTAAAATTGTTTTTTTTTAATGGAATGAATAAATAAAAAATATTTACAAAAAAAAACAACCAAAATTAATATTTATAATAGATGTTCAATTATTATCAAATTTTTTTTAAAAAAATAGGAAATGTAAATGAAAAAAATGCCTTCTTTATTTATTAGAAATATAAAAAAATTTTAATTATTAACAAAAAAAAAAGGAAAACTAATATAATAATAAAAATGATGCAATTAAATGCTATGTTTTTTGAACCATTTAATGTATGTCAAATTATTAGAAAAATTGTAGAAGAAAAAGCAATAATGCCTGTTTTTCCATTTAAAAGTTTTAATATTAATAATAAACTAAATTTATATTATTTAGAAGATTTAGCAAAATTAAATAAAGAAATTAATTTTTTTAAATTATTTAAAATAACTCCAGAAAAAAATCAATTATTAATTGTTGATGAAAAAAATAATAATATTAATACAATACAAATTTTAATATCAAATAATAATAAAAAAATTAATCAAATATTACCTATATATATTATTGGTAAAGTTCCTAAAAATACTTCACAAGGAAAAATTTATGTTTGTAGTGTTTCAGATAAATTATTAACATTAATACCTTCACAAAATATTTTAGATAATAAAATTAAATTTTATGATACAATTAGTGGATTATTTCAAAAAAAAAATCCAGAAATAAATTCTATGTTTATTATAAAAATGAATTGGATTAATGAAATTGATAGAGATTTATGGATCCCAAGTAATAATAATATAAATATTAATGAAAATGAATTTTTATCAACTGAAAAAGGTAAATATAAAATATTATCATTAAATTATATGGATGGTTTTATATTACAATTTTTATCATTAAATTATGTTGAAAAAATGAAATGTATACATTTTCCTTTTGTAAGTTATACAGGTTTTTCTAAAGTACAAAAATTAAATAAAAATAAATTAAGTCATAATATATTTATGGAATATTTACCTGATTCTTTATATAATATTATTGAAAAAAATTGTAAAAATGGGAATATATTTTTAGCTTTATTAGCTCAAGTTTTTATTACTTGTTATTTTTTACATAATGAATGTAGAATAGTTCATAATGATTTACATGCAGATAATATAAGAATAAGAATGTGTCCTAAAAATAATTTTTTATATTATTATTGGTCAAAAGAAAAAATATTTTTAAGAATTCCAACTTATGGATATATTATTGTTTTTATTGATTTTGGAAGAAGTTTAATGTTTAAAAAAAATCTAGAACCAAATTCTGATCAACCTTCAAGATTTGGTTATGTTTCTTCTGAATTTTCTTCTTTATATGATGGTAAATGTCCTAATCTAATTCCTGATAATGAAAATTTTGATATTGTTAGATTTATTGTTACAATAGAAGATTTTATATCTAAAGTTGAAGATTCTTCTTTATCTCAAGTATTAAGTAAAATTATTTTTGATGTAGGTCAATTAAATGATGAATTTAATTTAATAAAAACAATAAGACTATTAGATAAAAATTATAAAAAATTTATAAGATATTATATAGAAGATATACCAAGAAAACATGCAAATAAAACAGATGAATACTTTTTATCAACTTATTTTGTACCTATATTCTTACTTAAAGATCAAAATATAATAAATCAATTAATAAAAAATCCTACAAGTTATTTTGTTATTTAAAATATAAATATAAAAAATCCAATAAATTATATATTTATCTCAATTTAAAATATTCTTTTTTTCTTATTTTTCTTTTTTTTTTTTAAAAAAAATATTTTTAATTATAAATAAAAAAAAAAATTATTAAATTTATTAAATAAAAAAAAAAAAAAAAAAAAAAAAA
>Ga0105046_10014450_pt1 | contig 12171 bp, 10 predicted proteins | sample MAT03_FD_78385 | JGI IMG/M metagenome (GOLD analysis project Ga0105046, IMG submission 78385) | Freshwater microbial communities from Lake Fryxell liftoff mats and glacier meltwater in Antarctica - MAT-03 (megahit assembly) | ecosystem: Environmental > Aquatic > Freshwater > Ice > Liftoff...
CAATTCGCGTGATTAACATTTTGGCAAACTGCGACGATTTAGTCCAACAGTGGCGTATCAACGTTTGACCCACTGGAGTTTCAACGGAGGTCCGCAGCATTTTTTCTCTTATATTACACCCGCACCATACCGGTCCGCCGCAGTCGCGGATCCAAACGAAGGGAGTGGAAATGATCGAGAATTTGGAATCTGTCGGATATTCGGCGACAACCGCACTACTTCTTGGGCAGCGTCATCGTTTTGCCTTCGGTGTCCATTTCCAGATGACGCGTCGTGTTTTCCGTGACGCTGGACGGGACAAGATCACCGGTTCTATATTTGGATTCAGGAGAAACCCACTGTGTCTGCGGTGGCAACGCATTAACTACTGAGGTATCGACCGGCTTGGGAATGTCGACGGGCGAATAAACGGGCAGTCCTTTTTCCGCCCGCCGCAGTTGGAAATATTGAGCTGCAGCCGAACCGATCGATCCAAACGCTGGAATCAAAAGCCAAAACCACCAGCCACGACCGGTATTCGAAAATGCCAACGCAATAGATATGATCAGAAAGGCCACGCCGGTGGCAAACTTTGTGAACGCACCTTCCCAATGGATCGGCTTGCCTTTATGATTGACCAGTTTTTGCATCGGCTGATTCGAGATGGCACCAGAGACATTTCCGAGATCCGTTCCGCAGCTCCGGCAAAATTTACCGTTTTCTGGATTCTGTTGTCCGCATTTTGGGCAAAACATAGGTTTTTATAGTTCGGGGTTCACGATTAAAAATTAGGGTTTACAAAGGCTCTGTCAGAGCTGACTTGGAACCAGAACCTTTTAACTCGGAACTCGACCGTTGTCTTCTCGCTTCAAAAAGTATTACGCCGGCGGCGACGGATACGTTCAGGGAATCTATTTTTCCATACATCGGAATTTTTACCAAGACATCGCAATTCTCCGCAACCAGCCTGTGCAGCCCGCTGCCTTCGCCGCCAAGAAACAAAGCACTCGGCTGACGCCAGTCCCACTCATAGATGTCCATTTCGGCATTCACGCTCGTACCGACGACCCAGATGTTTCTGGCTTTCAGGTCATCAATCAACCGATTAAGGTTAGCGGTCTTGGCGACTTTTACATATTCGATCGCCCCCGCCGAGGACTTTGCGACAGTATCGGTGAGTCCGACCGCACGCCGTTCCGGTATTATTACGCCGTCAACATCAGCACATTCGGCCACGCGGAGGATCGCCCCTAAGTTCCGCGGGTCTTCCACTCCGTCGAGAACGACAATAAGCGGAACCGCCGAGGCGTCTAGAATTTCTTCCGTTTCGACGTATCCGGCGGCGGCGGAGAAGGCAAGCACTCCTTGATGATTGACCCCTGACTCGAGGTGTTTCGCAAAATTATCGCGGGGCACACGGCTCCAGGCGATCGACCGCGAACGGCAAAGATCAATGATCTCCGATAATCGGCGTTCGCCGGCTCCATCAGCTATCAAAACTTTATCAACCCGGCGAGTATCCGCCCGCAACGCTTCCAGCACAGGTAAAACGCCATAAATCAACGACGAAGAGCGATTCTCAGGCGATGAAGTCCTATTCCGACTTTGCTCTCGACTCTGAAACCCGTTTCGTTCCGGCTGCTGCGGCTTCTCGCGGAGCGATAGCCTTTCCGGAGCCACTCGCTTTTCCTGACGCGGTTGTCTTTTCGGCAAAGACTCTCTTTCAGGTTGCGGCGGTCTTCTTTTCAGCATCTTGGGCGATTCCTTCCTGTTCATATAAGTGCCACTGTAAACGTGAATATCTAGTAAATTGCTGAAGATTGGACCTGGTTTCTATTTTCTGAAGTCCGGTCTTTCCAAAGCCTAATCTTTTCATTCCCTGCGGCTCGCTCCTTTTCTCAAGCTCCCAGACATGATCCAGCATTCGCCTCACCGACCCGTAATCGTCTACGAGTTTTGCCTTTGGGGCTAACTTTATCAGGAATCCGAGGAGCTTTTTTATATTCTCGGCAGCGAGAAATCCTTTTTCCGCACCCAAACACGAGAAATCAAAACCCGCGAGTTGAATCCGGAATCCTTTCGAATCGCTCTTGCTGAAAACGTCAACGATCGTGTCGTGCACAGAAGATTCAACTTGGTCAAAAACCTCCGTTCCTTTTCGCTTCCGACTTTCGACCATGTCGATCTTGTTCTCACTGAAAAATCCCGGCACGATTAACGCCAGATCGCCGATCGCTATCTTCGTCGCCGAATGAGTAAAAAAGGCGATAAATGTGATCGCGTTCTTTTCTATCTCGATCCCTGCAAGCCTCACTGGTGCCTCGTCGGCTGCCAAGGCTTCATCCGAAACGATCTGACAGATTAAGCCCAGTGTCGCAAGCCTTGCCGTCATTATCTCAGCATCTTTAATGCCGTTGACTCGGGCCAGTGGCAATATTTTGCCGGAAGCCAGGAACAATCCAGTATCGTCTATCGACTGCGAGATCAGCTCAGCGACCTCCGGCACGGGAATTTTCGCCCGGGCTTTCTTTTTTTGAAAGATGACGTTAAAACCGCGTTCCCAAGATTCCAGTGGCCTGATGACCGGCCTTATTTTTGTCCAATTCTCCCCCTGGAAATCAAGCTCATGGCCGCAATATAGACATTTCGATCTGGTCGGCGGATTATTCCGCCCACAGGTTCCGCACCCCATCAATTCGTTTGCGGCGAAGGCAATATTCTCCGTTTGGATCGACGGGTCTAAAGCGGGTTTTGTCGTTGACGTTAAATCAGGCTCCTCGGGCATAATCAAAAGAATTTTAACACCATCGAGCCGATATTGCTTGACCCGAATGCCCCGGCGTAGCAAACTGTACATAGGCACAATTCAATGAAGTCGATAAGAGACAGGGCGTTAAAGATTGAAATTACTTGAGAAGTTATTTTTTATAGACGGATATTTTACAGTTAGTTTTATTTGATCATTAGTTAGGACAAGCGTTTTTTGCAGAAAGATCAGACAAGAACGCCTCAATATCGACCCACGGAGGATTTGCCTAGATTCTCGAAGTTTGAGGTACACCAAAATGCAGTTCGACACGACTACCAGATCGTCCTGGCAGTTCGGACATCGCGGACGCGTAGCCGTCTTTATTGACGGAAACAATCTTTTTCACGCGGCCCGGTTTCACGCGATAGATATTGATTACAATAAATTGCTCCGGGTCCTGCTCGGCGACGGTCGGCTTTTGCGCGCCTTCTTCTACACCGGCGTAGACGTCGGCGCAGAACGGCAGCAAGGATTTCTGCTGTGGATGCGGAGGAACGGGTTTCGTGTCGTGCAAAAGGAACTCAAAACTTTCTACGACGGCACGCGAAAAGCAAATCTGGATGTCGAGATCGCCGTTGATATGCTCAGCCTTGCCGGTCGGTACGACACGGCGGTGCTCGTTTCCGGTGACGAAGATTTTGTTTACGCGATAAATGCCGTGGCATATAAAGGTTGCCGAGTAGAAGTTGCAGGTTTTCGCTCGAACACTGCCCCGCGTCTGATCGACGTGGCGGATTTCTTTATTGACCTTGGTGACATCGCGGATTTGATCCGAAAGGACATTTCCCAGGGCAATGAATATGACGTCCCGTCGTTCGTGCCGCCGGGTGAGCTAAATGATTCGATGCGCGGAAACAGCGGCGGGGGATTTCCGCGGGTTGCCAGCCCGGTGCCGATCGAGCCAAACTATTCTGATGACGACGACCGGGATCAATACGACCGTATGCGAAACGAACGATGAAGTTGTTTACCATCAGTGAGGCCAACGCTCTATTGCCGTCGATAATTCCAAAGCTGATCGAGATCAAAGATCTCTACGCAGCCCTTGGTGAATTGCGGGATGCGTCAAGAGCGGCGGCCAGCGCATCTCATTTCGGCGGCGGCATGAAAGGCGGCACCGGATACGTCAATACTCTGTACCGTGTCGGAAAGCTCACCACTGAACTCAATGAGTTTGGTGTCGAATTAAAGGACTACACACGCGGCCTGATCGATTTCCCTTGTATGAGAAGCGGACGAATCGTCTATCTTTGCTGGCAGCTAGGAGATGCCGACGAGGTCGAATGGTGGCACGAGACGGACGGCGGATTTGACGGGCGGCAGCCGCTATAGAAAGCGCTTAAAGGCTTAAAAATTTTCCACAATCTTGTTAACATTTGCGAAACCCGCTAAAAGTTTAGATTCCCCAGCGCTTTAGTGTTGACTACTTAAAGTAATTTCTGATAACATCACCGAGTTCTCGTCGATTCTTGCATAACAATCTCTGCCGTCTCACATGGAGTGCTTATGAAATGCCCGGTCTGCAATCGTGATTTAGCGCCGACATTGTCGATTTGCCTTACCTGCGGAGCCATGATGAATGACTCTGTCCGCGAGGACCATCAGGTCAAGGTCTCGACATCCGGCGACCTTACTAAGATCGAACAAAACGCCGAAACCCTCTCACCGCCGAGGCCGCTCGTCAAACAATCAAATCCATATGCGGTACCGCCTCCCGCAATAATTGTTCCCGCACCGCCCGTGCAAAGACGCATGGAAACTGCCGAACTAACATCCACGAAGACGAGCCAAACGCTCGTAGATTTTCAGACCAAGAATTCAACCATCCCCGATTGGCGTCTTCAGATTCAGAATGCCGTTCGTCAGCGAAAAGGCGGAACAAGCGGCGACGTTCCAGCAGTTTCGACCCAGGCTGTCTCGACACCTAGATTAAAAACGAACGGAGCGACTGCGCTTAAGGCTGAAATTGAGCAAGAACTGGGCGTCATTGAAAATGTAGATCCAAGATTAAGCAATGCTCTCAGACGTATTGACGACTCGCTCACTTCATTTCTCCCCGTGGAGCCTGTAAAATCGGCGTTTGCCACCAAAACCTCTCAGCCAAGAAGTTTTCCTTTTGATGTTATTTCTCCAAACGTCAATGCAGTTTCCCGCCCGCCCGAAATAAGAGCAAACGTCAACATTTTGCCGAAACCAACGCTTGTCGCACCACTTAAGCTCGACACCAATAAGTTGCCTAAGCTTGAAGAAATGCTGCCCAAGTCGATCGACAAAGTCGAAGGCCTTTCAGTCGATCCGATCAATGCTGAGCCGTCAAAACCGATCTTTGAGAGTATAAAGCGAATATTTATTAATGCCGATAAGGCCGAGACCGAGGAAGAGATCGATCTGATCGAGAACGATGAGATCGAGGATCTTGCTCCATTGTCGATGCGCTTTAACGCCGGGCTGTTTGATCTTATAATTGGAACTGTAGTAAGCATGGTATTGCTTTCACCATTGGCTTTGTCAGGAAATAACTGGTTCTCGATCTCAGGATTATTACTCTTTGCGGCCGTCTGTTCGATCGTGATGTTTACATATCTGACGGCGAGCGTCGGTTTTTACGGCAAAACTTTGGGAATGAAGATCTTTTCACTGGAGGTCGTCGATGCGGAGGAAAATCAGTATCCGACGCTTCAACAGGCAGCGATCCACTCGTCACTCTACATTGGTTCACTTGCGTTTCTGGGTGCGGGCTTTGTCACGATGTTCTTTAACGAAGAAAAACGCGCCGCCCACGACCTGCTCTCCGGCACGATCGTCGTTCGTCAGTTTTAGCGTTTCCGGAATAGTTTATCCAAAGTCTAAAGCTCCCTGTGGCTTTGGACTTTGGATATTTAGTTTTAAACTTACGAAGTGAATGATGTTGAATTAGCACAGGTCTGCAATGAGATAGATACTGCACTTACCGGCCGCCAGTTCGGGCGGATATTTTCGATATCAAAAACTTCGTTTGCCGTAGATTTTCACCCGCACGCATCCAGTTATCTTTTTATAGATATTGCACCGCGATCACGCAGAATCTACCTTATCCGGCGGCGGCTAAAGGAACTTGAACGGAACGCCACTAACCCCGACCCGTTTCTTCTAAAATTAAAAGGCCGACTTTCAAACGCCGTCCTGGCCAACGTAAAAAAAGAACTGGCATCAATTAAATTTGCGTTTGAAACGCTCGCTGACGGGCATCTGTCTCTATCCCTTGATCTCGGGGGGAACCGCCCGAATATGTTCCTGCTTAACGAAGATGGAATCATCATTGCGGCGCTGAATCAATGGGAGGATCTGGGGCAGAAGATCGATGAGAAACATGTCGCAGTCGAAGCGAAAGACCCAGCCGCCGCGTCAATCGTCACGCCTCGCGTAGGCCGGACTCTGTCTGAGGCCTTTGACGAGCACTACCGGGAACAGGACTCGGAGACAGCGTTTCAAACGCTCGCGACCGGTGCCCGGAGAAAGGTAATTGCCGACATCACCAAGCAGAAAAAGCTGATACAAAATCTACGATCCGACCTTCTAAAACATGGCGACGCCGCGAAATGGAAACGTTTTGGCGATCTGCTGCTCGCTAGCGTTTCGACCGCCAAACGCGATGGTGACAAAATATTCGTAACGGATTATTTCGACGAAAATATTCCGACGATAGAGATAACCGGAGACGAGCACAAGCCGTTGAACGAGATTGCCGAGTCCTATTTTCGGCGATATACAAAAGCCAGAAACGGCGCGACTGTCATAGCTGAGCGGATCGAAAAAGTTACCAACGATATTGCCGCGCTAGAATTGCGAAAAGAAAGGATTGAAATTGCGATCGAGAATCGGGACGAAGATCATCTAAGCGGCTTGACAGTTGTAAAGGCAGCGATAACGCCGGTCGGCTCGAAAACGAAGAAAGAGGAAGATTTCAAAGGTGCGAGACGATTTTTTTCGTCAGACGGTTTTGAAATATTGGTCGGGAAAAAGGCTAAGGACAATGATTATCTTTCCTTTCGAGTGGCAAAATCACTCGACCTATGGCTTCACGCGGCAGACTATCCGGGCTCGCATGTGATCGTCCGCAACCCTAACAGGAAGGAAATACCTAATAAAACGCTGCTTGAGGCCGCACAACTCGCTGCGTTTTACAGCAGTGGCCGCGAGCAGGTGAAAGCTGCGGTAAATTACACTTCAAAAAAATTCGTCAATAAACCGAAGCGTGCGGCTCCCGGGCTGGTCAGCCTGGCGAGTTTCAAAACCATCCTCGTCGAACCTCAAGTTTCGATCAAGTTGGATCCGTGATTAACTCTCGTTCATCAATTTTTCAACAGTTTCCTTCATCTGTCCCACAACCTTTGGACCGCCGCCGAGAAAAACTCCGCGGACATGCCCTTCGCGATCGACCAGGAGACTGAGCGGAATACCGCTGAATTTTGTGAACTTATAAACTTCGCTGGTCACGTCGTTACCCACACGAGCAAGTTCATAGTTAAGCTTCATCATCTCGCTGAACGCTTTTATTTCCTCGATCGATTCCGGATTTCCGTCACCATCACCAACATCAAGTCCAAGGATCTGAAATCCTTTTTCGCGATACTTTTCCTGCATCAAGACTAATTCCGGCATTTCCGCACGACATGGGCCGCACCAGGTCGCCCAGAGGTTAAGTAGCAATACCTTGCCTTTACGGTCTGCAGCTTTGATCTTTGTGCCATCGAGCAATTCAAGATCTGCCTGAGCGATTCCCGACGGGAGCGGCGGATAAGCGGAAGATTTTGACTCTCCCGGAGTCGTATTTGACGCCGGCTTGCTAGCCATATTTGTCTTACCATTCGCCGGGGCTGAACTTGAGCCGGAGCAGGCGGAAAGTCCCGAGAACGCGATCGCAAAAACTACAAATAAGGCCAGATTGATAAATATATGTTTCATAAACTGAAGGCTCGTTACCGGATGTCCTTTAAGCGAAGGATGATGAGCGTGGCTAAGATCAACATTCCAAACATTAGCATCAATACGATCTGATTTAAAACTTCGTTCATCCACGGATGCAAAAACGTGATGTACGAGCTTAGATCCTTGGGCATCTTTTTAGCGGGTGGAATGGCAATCGGCTCATCAAGTTTTGGGATCGATGGACTTTCTCCCCTGCTCACCTGATCTTCGAGAGCTCGAAGTTTCTCTTCCGACGAGGTCTTAAATGTTTCCAAGCTCTTTCGCGAATCTTCAATTATCTTGTCGTTTTCGGTCTCGATATGCTTGTAAAGTCCGAGGCCACCGGTTTTGCCCTTCTGGGCCGCTCCTTCCTTTTCAAGCGTATCGAGCGTCGAAAATCGTTTGATCGTATCGAATGACCATGCAGCCGGAACGAGCATGCTCGCCGGTTTAGATATTCCTCCGGGGACGCCGAATATTCCTGACAGCAATATTTGCGGAATAAGTATCAGCGGAACGAGGCTCGTTGCCATTTCAGATGTTTTGACGAACGCCGAGATCAGCAGACCAAGAGCAATTCCGACCGCTCCTGTCAATATCATCGCCCACAGCTGCGGAATGCCGAACATCTCCCCCGGCATCGGCATCAATCCTACAAGATCGAATATTTTTAGCGGCACAAACAGCATCAGGCACTGAATTCCAACGATCGTGCCCAAAACGAAGAGCTTCGAACCGAGATATGGGATTAGACCCACATTGACCATTCGTTCCCGGGCGTAAACCGGCTTTTCGCGAATGATCTCGCGGGCAGAAACGCTTGTGCCAAACCACATAGCGACGAGAGCGAGAACGAAATAGGCTAGATCGCGCGGAAGATCGTTTCCGAGAACGAAAAACGTTAACAACGCAATGAGCGGAGCCTGCGAAAACAGAATCAACAGATTAAGTTTGTCTTTGAACAGAACCTCAAAATAGCGTCTTGAGAGCGTCATCCACTGCCGGAAAGCCCCGAATATTCCAAGCCGACTTCGCTTGCCAACGCCGCTGGAATTTGTCTCGCCGATCGAACGCTGCTGAGATGCCACGAACTCATTGTATTGAGGCGTAGCGATAAATTTTCTCTTCCAGGTGTCTGCTGCCTGCTCAGTTAACTGTTGCCGGGCATTCTCACCGTGTTGATTGACGCCGGATTCGATCGGCCCTTCGAGTTTGTCGAAGAGATCTTTAAAACTTGACGCCCCGAGATGCGTCAAGGCGTCCTGCGGCGGGCCAAAGAAAACCAATCGTCCCCGCATGAGAACGGCGATCTTGTCGAAGAGCCGTACATTCTCCATCGCGTGCGTGGTCATGATGACGGTCCGACCGGATTCTGCGATCTGCCTGAAGAGACGCATGATCTTTTCTTCCGTCGCCGGATCGAGGCCGGACGTCGGTTCGTCGAGAAAGATCATTGACGGTTTGGTGATCAATTCGACAGCAATAGAAACGCGCTTTCGCTGGCCGCCGGAAAGCTGTCTGACCGGGAGGTCACGCCGCTCGCTGAGGCCAGTCACATCGAGGATCTCATTTATCGTTTGATCGATCTCAGCGGCGGAAACGTCACGCGAAAGGCGAAGTTTCGCCACATAGTAGAGCGTCCGGTAAACGGTTAATTCCCGGTGAATTATGTCCTCTTGAGGAACATAGCCGATTGCTTGTTTGAATGAATCGAGGTGCCGGTAAAGATCCAGATTATTGATCAGAACTGTTCCCGACGAAGCCGGACGGACGCCATTTAGAGCGTCCATCAACGTCGATTTTCCAGCGCCGGAAGGTCCAAGCAGCCCCACAAATTCATTCGGCTGGATCGTCAGCGATATTTCGTCAAGCAGGCGAAGCTTGCCGCCTTTTACCCGGACATCCTTCGATAAATCGACTGCGTCTATCCGCGTCTTCGAGCGGGTATCAAAAATCCCGACATTCTGCGCCGCGTCGATCCGCAGTTCGAAGGAGCCTATCTGCACCTTATCGTCCGGCGTTAGCGATGCTCGTGAAACGCGATTACCGTTCACAAACACTCCGTTGGTCGAGCCGAGATCGTCGATCATGATCTCGGAGCCGGAACGCAGAAGGCGTGCGTGCTGAGTCGATATTTGCAGACCGTCAAGAGTTATGTCGTTCGCATCGGCGCGGCCGATGGACAGTTCCTTTTTATCGCCGAAGGTTAGCGTCATCAGCAACTGCAACTCATTTTTGGCCTGCCCTGCGTTTGACGGAGTATTATCGGGGCGGAAAACCATCGTCTTAGAACCGACCAGTTCCGATGGCTCGAACGAAGCGGCGAGATTAGAGATCGCCACCGAACGCTGACCGGCGAGACCTGAACCATCGGGAGCCATTCGCGATGGAGAAATAAATTTAAGCTCTGGTCCACCTATGCCAAATCGGAGAAGATCCTCGTGAAAAAGCGGTGTCGGGGCGACGATGCGCTGATCGTTGACGAAGGAACCATTGAAACTGCCGCTATCGTCAAGGATGAATTGTCCGCCTTCGAGCCTGATCATCGCGTGACGCCGGGAGACCATGACGTTTTCAGGAGCGAAGACAATCTCGCAGGAGATTTCCCGCCCAACTGAGATCGGCGTGCCGGAGAGTTCTAGCGGCGGCCTCGCCACGAGTCCTATAAATTCCAGCCTCGCACCTGTCGGAACCCTTTGGGCGGAAGGAGTTTTTGCGGCAGGAACATTCGCTGCCGGTTTGGACAGCTCAAAGGGATTGACCAGGATCGGCGGTGACGCGGAAACTTGAGGTGCGATCGGTGTAGGAATGATGGGCGGCGTCACTTCCTGCCTTGGCAACGGGGCGGGCCGCAGGGCCGAGTCGTTTAACACCTCAAACCAAACTACCCTTAACTTTGGGCCGTCCTGTCCGAACTGCATCGTCCGTCCCGCAATTAGCTGCGTAGGCGATGAGATCCGCTGGCCATCTAAGAATGTCCCGTATGTCGAATTGAGATCGACGACGAACCATTTATCTGTGTCGAATCGCAGTTCGGCATGTTTACGCGAAACCATCGGGAAAACGGAGCTCTCAAACGCGAATTCAGACTCGCCCCGATTCCGCCCGATCCGGATCAAGTTCTGCTCGAACGACCGCTCCTCGCCCTCTGCCTCATTCGCCCCGATTTCCGCTAGAATGATCTTCATTTACGCAACACTTATGAGACAAACATATTAACAAGGATTTCTATTTCTTCCGCAAACTCAATTTGTGTCCGTTCAAACGCTCCAGCACTTTTAGATAGGCGACCGGAAAGAGACGAGCGATGATGTTGATGGCTCGAGCGTCTTTGCCGATTAGGATCTTTGGAGAGCGGTCCTTTATTCCTTTAATTATGACATCGGCTGCTGATTCGGAGGTGGTTTTGGCCACGCGATCAAAGAATTTTGCACCCTGCTCTTTCCACTCATCCGGAGTTTTTGCACCGACGCGGGAATTGCGGACGATATTTGTTTTAATTCCGCCGGGATGAACGCATGAGACGAAAATGTTGGTTTCTTCGAGCTCATGACGAAGGCTTTCGCTGAAGCCTCGGACGGCGAATTTCGAAGCAACGTATGCGGTCTGCTCCGGCGGAGCGATCAGTCCGAAAACGCTTGAAATATTTATGATATGACCCGCCTCCTCTTGCTCAAGCAAAGGAAGAAAGACCTTGCAACCGTAGACGACTCCCCAGAAATTGATGGACATCAACCATTCGAAATCTGCGATCGAGAGTTGTTCAAATGTTCCGATCACGCCGACACCGGCGTTGTTTACGAGATGCGTGACGCGGCCGTGCCTGGCGACCGTTTCGTCGGCCAGACGCTGAACCTCTTCGACTTTTGACACGTCGATAACATGGGTCGAGACCGGAACACCTAAGGCCTCAACCATCTCGCCCGTCTCGGCAAGCCCCGCTTCGTTAACGTCAGATATCGCAATTCCCGCGATCTTTTCTTCAGCCAACTTAACCGCCAAAGCCCGACCGATCCCGGATGCTGCTCCGGTAATCACTGCAACGCTGTTTGAATTTAAGCTCATAATAATCAATGGCGGGAAATGCAAAATTTTGAAAACAGAGCGAAGGCCGATTGCAACCGCAGAGTCACTTTTCCCCCATCAACACTTTTCCCCATTTTTACTTTTTCACTACCGTCCTGGCATTCCCCGCGTTTCCGTTTACGTCGAAAACCCGGATCGTGATCACGTACTCGCCCGCGTCTTTGGATGCGATCTCGATGGTGTATCTTTCGCGAGGGCTGTCCGAAATGCCGTCGTCGGCGTAGACGCTTTTCCAATCGCCGCCGTTGACGCTGTATTCGGCACGGGTCAGGTAGCTGGCGGCATCGACCGCGTTAAATGTTGCGACGTATTTATCGCCGCTGACACGAGATCCTTCGGCGACCGAGACG
>Ga0105046_10014453_pt1 | contig 12170 bp, 3 predicted proteins | sample MAT03_FD_78385 | JGI IMG/M metagenome (GOLD analysis project Ga0105046, IMG submission 78385) | Freshwater microbial communities from Lake Fryxell liftoff mats and glacier meltwater in Antarctica - MAT-03 (megahit assembly) | ecosystem: Environmental > Aquatic > Freshwater > Ice > Liftoff...
CGCCCGCAATCTTCTCGCCACCTCATAGCCATCAAGCCCCGGAAGCCCAATGTCCAGCAGCACCACATCCGGCCGCCACTCCTGCGCGATCTCCAACGCTTCCGATCCGCTGTGCGCCGTCCGAACGGCGTATCCAAGCTGCCGAAGTGTTGCGTCGAGCATCGCCACATAGTCCACGTTGTCATCAACCACCAGCACCCGCAACTCGGCCATTGGTGTGCCATTCACCCCCTCACGAATCGACTTGGCCTGTCCCGAGGTTGCCGTGCCCGCGGTCGCCGTGCCTGCGGTCGCAGTGCCTGCGGCTTCGTCGCTTTTGCCTGGCAAGTCGCCTGCGACTGGCAAGTCGGCAGGCCGAGCCATCAGCGGCAGCTTCACAATGAACTCGGCGCCTTGCCCCGGCCCATCACTCGCCGCGATGATCACCCCGCCGTGCATTCCGACCAGCCGGTGCGCCAGCGACAGGCCGATGCCCAGTCCACCCTGTGCCCGCGCCAGCGAGCGATCCGCCTGCGTGAACAGATCAAAGATCCGCGGCAGCAGCTCGCGATCGATCCCCACCCCGCTGTCGCGAATGCGAAACTGAGCGAACTTCTCGTCGCTGTGGCCCTTCATGTGCTCACACCAAACCTCGATCCGTCCCCCCTCAGGCGTGTACTTGGCCGCGTTGTTGAACAGGTTGATGAACACCTCTTCCATCCGTGTCGCGTCCGCATCCGCCCACACCCCGTCCTCGCAAAGATGCGAGACCAACTCGTGCTTGTGCTGCTCAATCAGCGGCATCGTTGATTCGATCGCCGCCGCCACGATCTTGTTGAGGTCCACGATCCGCCGCTCAAGCCTGATCCGCCCGCTCACCACCCGCGAAACCTCAAGCAGATCGCCCACCAGCTTCGTCAGATTCCCCACCTGCCGCTCGATAATGTCCCGCGCCTGCCGGGCCGCCGCGTGCTCCGACCCGTTCGCCCGCGCCTTCATCACATGCACCGCCGCACGGATCGGTGCCAGCGGATTGCGCAGCTCATGGCTCAGCATCGCCAAAAACTCATCCTTGCGGTGCGACTCGCCCGCCAGCGCCGCCTCGGCTTTCTTCCGCTCCGTGATGTCTATCGAGATCCCCACAATCCCCGCCGGCTGTCCATCGGAGGCAACCCGCGGCACCCGCACAGATATATACGTCCGAATCCCATTGGCGTGCGGCGTGGTCTCCTCTAACTCAACCGCCACGTTGCCCTTCAGCACTTCGCGATTGCTCGCGTCAAAGCGTGCCGCGATCTCCCCCGGCAGCACCTCAAACACCGACCTGCCCCGCACGTCATCCGCGTTCACCTTGAACATCTGCTCAAAGTGACGATTGACATGGACAAACCGGCTCTCGGTGTCCAGCTCGTAGATCAACGCCGGCGTGTTATGCAAAATCGCACTCAGCCGCGCCTCGCTCTCCCGCAGCTCCGCCGTGCGCTCGGCCACCCGATGGTCAAGCGTCTCGTTCAGTTCTCTCAGCCTCTCCTCGGCCCGCCTCCGCTCCGTCACTTCCATAACCAGCGCCCGCTCCTTGCGATGCAGCTCGGCAAACACCGCCACCTTTGAACGCAGCACCGCCGCGTTCACCGGCTTGTGCAGGTAATCGACCGCCCCAACCCCGTACCCCTCCAGCACATGCTGATCTTCGTTGTAGTAGGCCGTCAAGAAAATGATCGGCACCCGCGACGTCTTTGTCCGTTTCTTGATGATCTGCGCCAGCTCAAACCCCGTCATCTCCGGCATCCGGATATCCAAAATGAGTACCGCAAACTCTTCGGCCACCAGCGCCAAAAGCGCCTTGTCCGCCGAATCCGCCCGAACCAGCCTATACCCCGGATCGTCCAGCACGGTCTCCACCACCATGAGGTTCTTCGGCTCATCGTCCACGATCAGAATGTTAATGGGGGATTGGGTACTCATGGGCTATTCGCTGCCGCCAATCCACAGCCGCGCGCAACTCCCCCTCGGCTGGGTCCTCGCAAGTTTGAAGAGCAAGTTGGTCATGAAGGGTTCCTCATCAACGGAAGAGCCATACGCGCATGAGCGATAGGAGTTGATCCGTATTCACCGGCTTGGCGATATAGTCACTCGCCCCCGCATCAAGGCACTTCTCACGGTCACCTTTCATGGCCTTGGCCGTCAGCGCCAGGATCGGCAGCGTCCGGAACTTCGCCGACCGGCGAATCTCTTTCATCGTCTCGTAGCCGTCCATCTCCGGCATCATGATGTCCATGAGCACCAGGCTCAGCTCCGGCGTGCTCTCGATGAGCTCGATCGCGCTGCGGCCGTTGGTCGTGCTGATGACCTCCATCTCCTGGTTCTCAAGCAGTGACGTGAGCGCAAAGATGTTGCGCGCATCGTCGTCAACAATAAGCACCGTGCGGTGCCGCAGCACCTCCTTCGACCCGTGCAGCCGCTCGAGCATCGCCTGCTTCTCCGCCGGCAGGTCGGTCACCACCCGGTGCAGGAAGAGCGCAGTCTCATCCAGCAGCCGCTCGGGCGACTGCACGTCCTTGAGCACAATCCCCTTGGCCATCGTCTTCAGCTGCGCCTGCTCCGCCAGCGTCAGGTCTTTGCCGGTGAACACCACCACCGGAATGTGCTCCAGCACCGGCTCGGCGTGCATCTTCTCCAGAAGCTCAAAGCCCGTAATGTCCGGCAAGCGAAGGTCAAGCACCACACAGTCAAAGATCGAGTCGAGCATCGCGTCCATCGCTTCGCCGCCCGTCGCCACCGTCACCATCTCAATGTCCTTGTCGCCCAGCAGTTCCACGATCGACTGCCGCTCGATGTCGTTGTCCTCAACCACCAGCAACCGCTTGGTCCGCGGCACCGTGAAGTCCTTGATGCGGCCGAACGCCTCCTCAAGCCCCTGCGTCGTCGGCGACTTGATGATGTAGTTGAACGCCCCGTGCGACAGCCCGTGCTGGCGGTCCTCCTCAAGCGTCACAATCTGCACCGGAATATGCCGCGTTGCCGGGTCCAGCTTGAGCTGGTTGAGCACGGTCCATCCCAGCATGTCCGGCAGGAAGATATCGAGCGAAATCGCCGCCGGCCGGAACTGCCGCGCCAGCGAAAGGCCCAGCGCGCCCTTCGCCGCCACAATGCCCTTGAACCCCTTGTCCCGCGCCAGCCCCAGCAGGATCCGCGCATAGTGCGGGTCGTCCTCGATGATCAGCACCACCGCATCGTTCGCGGTAATCGTCTCGCGGTCGTCCTCGATGTGCTCTTCGCGTGTCACCGTCTGAATATTGAACGCGTGCGCCCTGCTCGCCTCGGCCAGCGCAGCGCCGGCCGAAGGAGTGGCCCGCTTGTTGTCCGGCCCCGAATAGTGCAGCGGCAGGAACAATGTAAACGTGCTGCCCTGCCCGTGCGCGCTCGAGAGTTTGATCTCGCCCCCCAGCAGCAGCGCCAGCTCCCGGCTGATGGCCAGCCCCAGGCCCGTACCGCCATACTTGCGCGATGTGCCCGCGTCCGCCTGCTGGAACGCCTCGAAGATGAGCCGCTGCTTCTCGGGGGCGATGCCGATGCCCGTGTCCTCCACGGCGAAGGCCACCACTTGGTGCACCTTGCTCAGCACCGGGTGGTCAGACGTCCAGCCGCTTGTGGCCAGGTCCACCCGCACATCAACGTGCCCCTGCGCCGTGAACTTCACCGCGTTCGAAAGCAGGTTCTTGAGAATCTGCTGCAAGCGCTTCGGGTCGCTGTCCATCGCCTTGGGCAGCGTATCGGCGAAATACAAGTTGAACGGCAGGTTCTTGGCCTCGGCAATGTGGCGGAAGTTGCGTTCGACATTGCTCTTAAGATCGCCGAATGGAATCTCCTCAACCTCGACAGTCACCGTTCCCGATTCGATCTTCGAGAGGTCCAGGATGTCGTTAATCAGGTGCAAGAGGTCCGATCCCGACGAGTTGATGTTCCGCGAGAACTCGACCTGCTTGGGGTTGAGGGTCGCCGGACCATTCTCCGCCAGTTGCTGACTGAGAATAAGAATCGAGTTGAGCGGCGTCCGCAGCTCGTGCGACATGTTGGCCAGGAACTCAGACTTGTACTTGCTCGTCAGCGCCAGCTCCGCCGCCTTTTCCTCAAGCGCGTACCGGGCCTGCTCTACTTCGGCATTCTTCCGCTCAACCTCGGCGTTCTGCTCGGCCAGCAGCTTGGCCTTCATGCCCAGCTCTTCGTTGGTCTGCTGCAGCTCGCTCTGGCGGCTCTGCAGTTCCACCGTCAGTTGCTGCGACTGCGTGAGCAGCCCCTCGGTCCGCATCGTCGCCTCGATCGTGTTGAACACGGCGCCGATGCTCTGCGTGAGCAGGTCGAGGAACTTCAGGTTCACCTCCGAGAAGCCCTCCAGCGAGGCCAGCTCGATTACCGCCTTCGTCTGCCCCTCGAACAGCACCGGCAGCACAATAATGCTCACGTCCCGCGCCGTGCCCAGGCTCGACGACACCGTGATGAAACTCGACGGCACGTCCTCGAGCAAAATCCGCTTTCGCTCAAGCGCGCACTGCCCGACCAATCCCTCGCCCATCCGTAAAGTCTCGGCAAGCTGCCCATCACCCCGGTCGGCATAGCTCGAAAGCAGCCGCAACTGCGCCTCGCCCTTGCCGCCCGCCAGGTGATACACCGTTCCCTGGTGCGCCCGCACCAGCGTCGCCAGTTCCGTCAGCAGCAGCCGGCCCACGGTGTTCAGTTCGCGTTGCCCCTGCAGCATCCCGGTAAACTTGGCAATGTTCGTCTTCAGCCAGTCCTGCTCGCGATTGCTCTCCGTCGTCTCGCGCAGGTTAGAGATCATCGTGTTAATGTTGTCCTTCAGCTCGGCCACCTCGCCGCGCGTCTCAACCTGAATCGACCGCGTCAAGTCGCCCTTCGTCACCGCCGTCGCCACCTCGGCGATCGCCCGCACCTGCGTCGTCAAGTTGGCCGCCAGCAGGTTCACGTTACCAGTCAAGTCCTTCCACGTGCCGGCCGCGCCCGGCACGTTGGCCTGCCCGCCCAGCCGCCCATCAACGCCCACCTCGCGCGCCACGTTCGTCACCTGGTCGGCAAACGTCGCCAGCGTATCCGTCATGGCGTTAATCGTCTCCGCCAGCGCCGCAACTTCACCCTTGGCCTGCACCGTAAGCCGCTGCGTCAGGTTGCCGTTGGCCACCGCCGTCACCACCTTCACGATGCCGCGCACCTGTTCGGTCAGGTTCGACGCCATGAAGTTCACGTTGTCCGTCAGGTCCTTCCACGTGCCACCCACGCCGCTCACCTCGGCCTGCCCGCCCAGCTTGCCTTCAGTACCCACCTCACGCGCCACCCGCGTCACTTCACCGGCAAACGAGTTGAGCTGATCCACCATCGTGTTGATGGTGTCCTTGAGCTCCAGAATCTCACCCTTCACATCCACGGTAATCTTGCGGTTGAGGTCCCCACGCGCCACCGCCGTCGTCACTTCGGCGATGTTGCGCACCTGCGCCGTCAGGTTCGCGCCCATCGTGTTCACCGAGTCGGTCAGGTCCTTCCACGTCCCCGCCACGCCCGGCACCACGGCCTGCACACCCAGTCGCCCTTCCGTACCCACCTCGCGCGCCACACGCGTCACTTCCGACGCAAACGAACGCAGCTGCTCAACCATGGTGTTAATGGTCTCTTTGAGCTGCAAAATCTCCCCGCGCACGTCAACCGTGATCTTCTTGGAAAGGTCGCCGTTCGCCACCGCGATCGTCACCTCGGCGATGTTGCGCACCTGCCCAGTCAGGTTCGACGCCATCGAGTTCACGTTGTCCGTCAGGTCCTTCCACGTCCCCGCCACACCCGGCACCGCCGCCTGCCCGCCCAACTTCCCTTCCGTGCCCACCTCGCGCGCCACCCGCGTCACTTCCGACGCGAACGCCGAAAGCTGATCCACCATCGTGTTCATCGTGTCCTTAAGCTGCAAAATCTCGCCCTTCACGTCCACCGTGATCTTGCGCGAAAGATCGCCGCGCGCAATGGCCGTCGCCACGTCGGCGATATTGCGCACCTGCCCAGTCAGGTTCGAGGCCATCGAGTTCACGTTGTCCGTCAGGTCCTTCCACGTCCCCGCCACACCCGGCACCTGCGCCTGCCCGCCCAGCTTGCCCTCGCTGCCAACCTCGCGCGCCACACGGCTGACTTCCGCCGCAAACGAGCGCAACTGATCCACCATCGTGTTAATGGTTTCCTTCACTTCCAGAATTTCGCCGCGCACGTCGGCCGTGATCTTCTTGGAAAGGTCACCGTTCGCTACCGCGATCGTCACCTCGGCAATGTTGCGCACCTGACCAGTCAGATTCGTCGCCATCGCATTCACGTTGTCCGTCAGGTCCTTCCACGTCCCCGCCACGCCCTCCACCGCCGCCTGCCCGCCCAGCTTGCCCTCGGTGCCGACCTCAAGCGCCACGCGGCTCACCTCGCCGGCGAACGCGTTGAGCTGATCCACCATCGTGTTGATCGTGTTTTTCAACGCCAGGATTTCGCCCTTCACCTCCACGGTGATCTTGCGGCTCAAGTCGCCCCGCGCCACCGCCGTCGTCACGTCGGCGATGTTGCGGACCTGCCCCGTCAGGTTGTTCGCCATCGAGTTCACGTTGTCCGTCAGGTCCTTCCACGTGCCCGCCACACCCGGCACCGCCGCCTGGCCACCCAGCTTGCCCTCGGTGCCGACCTCACGCGCCACCCGGGTCACTTCCGAGGCGAAGCCGTTGAGCTGATCCACCATCGTGTTGATGGTATTTTTCAACTCAAGAATTTCCCCCTTCACCTCGACGGTGATCTTGCGGCTGAGGTCGCCCCGCGCCACCGCCGTGGTCACGTCGGCGATGTTGCGGACCTGCCCCGTCAGGTTGTTCGCCATCGAGTTCACGTTGTCCGTCAGGTCCTTCCAGGTGCCGCCCACGCCTTTCACAACCGCCTGACCGCCCAGCTTGCCCTCGGAGCCGACTTCCCGCGCCACCCGGCTGACCTCGCCGGCAAAGCCGTTGAGCTGATCGACCATCGTGTTAAGCGTGTTCTTCAACTCCAGAATTTCGCCCTTCACATCCACGGTGATCTTCTTGGAAAGATCTCCATTGGCCACCGCCGTCGCCACGTTGGCGATGTTGCGCACCTGTCCGGTCAGGTTTGAGGCCATCGAGTTCACGTTGTCGGTAAGGTCCTTCCACGTCCCCGCCACGCCCAACACCTCGGCCTGCCCGCCCAGCTTGCCATCGGTGCCAACCTCTCGCGCCACGCGGCTCACTTCGCCGGCAAAACCATTGAGCTGATCCACCATCGTGTTGATGGTGTTCTTCAACTCCAGAATCTCACCGCGCACACCGACGGTGATCTTCTTCGACAAGTCGCCGTTCGCCACCGCCGTCGTCACTTCAGCGATATTGCGCACCTGACTGGTCAGGTTCGTCGCCATCGCATTCACCGAGTCAGTCAGGTCCTTCCATGTTCCGGCCACGCCACGCACCTCGGCCTGACCGCCCAGTTCACCCTCCGTACCCACCTCGCGCGCCACCCGCGTCACTTCCGACGCGAACCCGTTCAACTGGTCCACCATCGTGTTGATGGTGTTTTTAAGCTCGAGAATCTCACCCTTCACGTCCACCGTGATCTTCTTCGACAGGTCGCCGTTGGCCACCGCCGTCGTGACTTCCGCAATGTTGCGCACCTGGCCCGTCAGGTTCGACGCCATGAAGTTGACGTTGTCCGTCAGGTCCTTCTACGTGCCCGCCACGCCACCGACTTCAGCCTGCCCGCCCAGCTTGCCCTCAGTACCAACCTCCCGCGCCACCCGCGTCACTTCCGACGCAAAGCCGTTGAGCTGATCGACCATCGTGTTAATGGTGTTCTTCAGCGCCAGAATCTCGCCCTTCACCTCAACGGTGATCTTGCGCGACAGGTCACCCTTCGCCACCGCCGTCGTCACTTCGGCAATGTTGCGCACCTGGCCCGTCAGGTTCGATGCCATCGAGTTCACCGAGTCGGTGAGGTCCTTCCATGTGCCCGCCACACCGCCCACCTGCGCCTGCCCGCCCAACTTCCCTTCCGTGCCCACCTCGCGCGCCACCCGCGTCACTTCCGACGAGAAGCCGTTCAACTGATCGACCATCGTGTTGATGGTCTCCTTCAACTCCAGAATCTCACCCTTCACGTCCACCGTGATCTTGCGCGAAAGGTCGCCACGCGCCACCGCCGTCGTCACCGTCGCAATATTGCGCACCTGTGCCGTCAGGTTCGTCGCCATCGCGTTCACCGAGTCCGTCAAGTCCTTCCACGTGCCCGCCACGCCCGGCACCACCGCCTGGCCGCCCAGTCGCCCGTCGGTGCCCACCTCGCGCGCCACCCGCGTCACTTCCGACGCAAACGACCGCAACTGATCCACCATCGTGTTGGTGGCTTCCTTCAACTGCAAAATCTCGCCCCGCACATCGACGGTGATCTTCTTCGAAAGGTCGCCGTTCGCCACCGCGATCGTCACGTCGGCGATGTTGCGCACCTGCGCCGTCAAGTTGCCCGCCATCCGGTTGACCGACTCCGTCAGGTCCTTCCACACCCCCGACACGCCCTTCACCTGCGCCTGCCCGCCCAACTTCCCTTCCGTGCCCACCTCGCGCGCCACCCGCGTCACTTCCGAAGTGAACACCGAGAGCTGCTCGATCATCGTGTTCACCAGCTTCGCCGAGCGCAGAAACTCCCCCTTAAGAGCGCGCCCGTCCACTTCCAGTTCCATCGACTGCCCAAGATCACCCTTCGCCACCGCGCCGATCGTGCGCGCTACCTCCGTCGTCGGCCGCACCAGGTCGTCCAGCAGCGTGTTGAGCGACTCCACCTTCGTCGCCCACCCGCCCAATGCCCCCGGCACCGACAACCGCTGCTTGAGCCGTCCTTCCTTGCCGACCTGTGTGCTGAGCCGTTCCACTTCCTCCGCGATCCGATCCTCAAACCCGATCGCCTGATTAAACGCCTCCGCGATCCGCCCGTCTGTCCCCGGCCAGTCCGCCGGCAGCCGGACCGAGAAATTGCCATCCCGAAACGCCACCACCGCCGCCAGCAACGCGCGCGATCGCGCTTCCGAGGCCCTGTCCGCTGAGCCGCCAGTTGTTTGAACCCGCGTTGCGTCAAGATCCCGGGCCTTGCTTCGGCCACTCGCCTTCAGCGTCACGGCGTGTCCATTCCGCTTGGCCATCCCAGACTCGGGCCGCTCAGAAACACCCGCCGTTGGATTGTTCATGTTGTTGCTACTTGCGATTGAAAACCCGACTTGACCCTTCGCGCACACGGCACAGCGCGGCATCTCGCGCCCAGCGTTCGCCTTCGCCCCCCCTGCCAAACCATGCACTCAACACACCTACATCACGTCCACGCCGTCCGGCAAGCGACCGCCATATCAATGCTTCCTGCGTGCCCATGGGGCCACGCAGTGAAATCGATCGCGCGGTGACTAAACCACCAATCGTGACCGCCCAGCTACTGCTCGAATGCAGCAAAAGCGTATCCCGTGAAGGCTGCGACATGGCCCCATGCAGATTAGAAATCTCTCATTGTTCACCCCGTCCCGCAGCATGGAAACCCATTGGATACCACACGGAGACCATATGGAAGCCGCCCTGATTCAATGTCCACGCAAGTCCTCGACCGCCCGGTTCCCCGCCCCCCGCGCCTCGCACCCCGCCCCCGCGTACCACCCCGCCCCTTCGCTCCCGCGCATTTAAGCTCACTCCGGCTTCCTGGACCCCGCCGGATTCCCCGCCCGGCCGGCACCCCGCAACATCGACGCCGCCTTATCGCCCACAAACTTGTCGCGCTGCTCCGCCAGCCGGTTCAAATCAGCCCGCATCTTCCCCGCCCGCTCAAAGAGCAGGTCGATCTGCTTGCCCTGCAGCCGCAGCCGAACATCAAACTGTTTGCCCAGCGTCTCCCGCAATCGTTTCCCCGCCGCCTCTCGCTGCTCGGGCGTCGCATTCTTGCCAAGGTCCAGAATCTCGCGCGAGCGGTGGATCAACTCCAGCGTGTTCCCAAGTTCCTCGCGCCTCAGTTCGACCGATCCGTCTTTCTTGTCCTGCGCATCGCCCAGTGCCCGCACCCGTGGCGCCACGATCCCCAGCACACGGTTCATCTGCTGCTCGCGACCCCGCGAATGTTCGCCCAGTTTCGCAAACTGCTCCGGCGCTGCCCGCTCGAACATCTCGCGCACGGAAGCGATCTCTTCGGCGCTCAGCGCCCGGCCCGCGCCCAGCCCGCCATCCTCAAGCCCGGCAACGCCCGGAAGGTCAAATATCTTCTCGCCCCCGCGGCCACCCTTGTCCACCTGCTTGCCCGCGTTCCCGCCCGCCTGGCCCGCGCCACCCGAGCCCGCCCCCTGCGGGCCACCGGAGCCCCGTTCACCATCGCCAACAAATCGCCCCATCCGTCCCGCCTCTGCAAACGCCTTCTCAACTTCCGCCGCGTCGGCCCCCGAATCGGCCAGCCGCTGCGCCTCCTCAAGCTTGCGCACCACCGCTCGAGCCAGCTCAAGCCGGCCGCGAAGCCGCTGCTTGGTCACCGTTCCTTGTTGCGCACCCGCGCCAACCCGCGCCGGCCGCTCACCTTTTTCCGCGTTCCGTTCCGCCGGCTTCTCCGCCGGCGGCTGAAGCCCGCCCGTCGCCACCGCCGCGCCCGCCATTCCGCACACCGGGCCCGCCACAAGCATCGCGCCCGCCACGAGCATCAAAATCGTCTGCTTCCTCACCGCTTGCAACATCACATCGCCCCCTGTTCAAGCAGTTCGCTCTCATCAATCAGCCCGCCCCGCATCGACGATTCCAGCCCATCAGCCTCTGCCATGAGCGCATCCAGCTCGTCAAACCGCAGCGCCTCATCCAGCGCATCAAGCGCCAGCACCGCCTGAGCTTCCGCCGCGCCCGCCGAGTGCTCCGCCACCAATTCGTTGTTCCCCAAACCCATCGAGCCGCCGGGCTTCAGCGCCCACCACGCGCTCAGCACCGCCCCGCCCAGCAGCACCGCCGCCGCCATCCGCATCATCGGCACCCGCATCACCGGATTACGCCACATCCCGCCCCGAACCGTCACCGCCGGCACCGCCCGCTCCGCCAGCCGCAGCCCCGGCAGCGCCGCCGCTGCCCCAGCCCCCGTTCCAGCCCCAGCCACCGCCGCCGCCGCACCCGTCAAGTGGGGGCGCGACGCCTCAAACGTCGAAACTTCCAGGTCCGCCGGTCCGTCAGCGCGCAGCGCCTCGCGTTCATCCGCCAGCCAACCCGCCGCACCCACCGCCGATCCCGCATTAAGCATCCGTCCCGATGCCAAAGCCACGCCGCCACTCAGCGCCGCCGGGGCCATCGCCCGCTCCGCCGCACCCAGCGCGTCAAGCAGCGACGAAATGCCCGCCAACTCAGTCGGAAGTCCACCCTCGCCCTCCGGCCGGCGATCCACATTGAAGTTGGCCGATGGAGTATTCATGCGGGGCTCTGTTGCGGCGAAGGGGTTGATTCGATCAGTTCTTTAAGCTTGCGAAGCGCCCGGTGATGCCGGGCCAGAAGGGTACCAAGGGGTTCACTCAGCAACTCGGCGATCTGCGCAAACGAAAGTCCGCCATGATGCCGAAGTTCCACGATCTCGCGATCCGCGTCCGTCAAGTGCTGCATCGCCACTCGAAGCCGGTGCAGCGAATCATCATCCCGCGGCACCGGCCCAGTCGCCGGCCCCGCCACCTCGCCGAATCGATCCGGATCTGTCGGTTCAGCATGTCGCTTCAGCCGCCGAATCTCATCGCGAATCCGGTTCACCGCCACCCGAAAAAGCCACGCTTCAAACCGTCCCTGCTCGGTGTACCCCCCCGAGCTCAACTTCGCCGCCACCGTACAGAACACCGACTGCGTAATCTCTTCGGCCATGTCCGTGTTCCGCACCCGCGACTTCGCCAGCGCAAAAATCCGCCGCGCATACAGATCCACAACCGTCCGCCACGCCCCCTCGTCGCCCAGCGCCGCCCCCGCCAGCGCAGCCGCCAAATCCGGCGGTTCATCTGCCCGGGATACAGGCCGCGATGGAGGGAGAGGAGTGGGGGGCGTCATCAACCAGTTTCCGATCCGCCAACGTCCGATCTGCCAACTTCCGAACCACCAACTTCCGAACCACCAACTTCCGAACCACCA
>Ga0105046_10014454_pt1 | contig 12169 bp, 12 predicted proteins | sample MAT03_FD_78385 | JGI IMG/M metagenome (GOLD analysis project Ga0105046, IMG submission 78385) | Freshwater microbial communities from Lake Fryxell liftoff mats and glacier meltwater in Antarctica - MAT-03 (megahit assembly) | ecosystem: Environmental > Aquatic > Freshwater > Ice > Liftoff...
ATTTTAAAAAATAATTTTTTTTTTTTTTTTTATTATTATTATTGTATATTTAAAAATATAAATATATCAATTAAAAAAAAAAAAAAAAATAAAAATGAATTGCGATATTCAATTTAATAAAATTACATTGTTGAATGGTTATTCATATAATGTATATTATTTTAAAAATATAGAAAAATCAAATATAAATAAAAAAATAATTGTTAACAACTTAGAAATATTTTCATTTTCTAACTTACCAAATGTTGTAGAAATTTATTATGAAGATAATAAAACTACAGTATTATTTTTAAAAAAATATTTAAATAATTTTTATTCTTATTATGAACCTTTTAACAATAAAGGAGAAGAATTTAATCTTATTGTTAAAAAAAATATTATTTTAAAAGATGTAAATAATTCAAAAATAATAAATAATTTAAATTTTATTATAAGATTTTCATATATATATTTAAATAATTCTTTAACTTTTGAAATATAAAATTATTACAAATTTATCTTTATATTTATATCATTATCCTTCCCATTTTCGTTTAAAATTTTAATTATTTAAACAAATTATAGATACATAAAGAATAAAATTTTTATTTCTCCTTGAAAAGTATTATAAGATTTTTAAATTATTTATTTTTTGAATATAATTTTTGTCAATTATTTTTTTTTTTCTATTTTTTCTTGTAATTATTATAAATAAGATAAAAATAAAAAAAAAATGAATTCTTTTTATCCAATAACTTTATATTTATGGGATTATATTTTTTCAATAATTGATAAAAATGAAATAAAAATATTAAGAATAGTTTGTAAAGATTTTAGAAATATTTCAACTAATTATTGGTTTCAAAATATACCTGATGAAGAAGTTAATAATTATTTTATTAATATTCAAAAATTTAATTTTAATATTAGATTTATTATTTTACAAAATGAAAAATTTGATTTTGAAAAATTTGATTTTAAAAAATTAAATAATAATGAATTATTATTTTTATCTTGTGAAAATGGGTATTTAGAAATAGTTAATTTATTAGTTAAAAATTGTAAAAATATAAATCAAAAAAATAAATATGAAGTTACTCCATTAATTTATGCATCTTGTAAAGGATATTTAAAAATAGCCAAATTATTAGTTAAAAATGGTGCAAATATAAATTTTAAAGATAATTGTGGGAACACTCCTTTAATATATGCATGTAAATATGGACATTTAGAATTAGTTAAATTGTTATTTAAAAAAGGTGCAAATATAAATGAAAAAGATAATGATAATACTAGTGTATTAATTTATGCATGTTTATATAAACAATTAAAAATAATTAAATTTTTAATAAAAATTGGTGCAGATATAAATCAAACAGATAATAAAAGAAATAATGTATTAATATATGCATCCAAATATGGATATTTAGAAATAATTAAATTATTAATTAAAAATAATGTAAATATAAATGAAAAAAATAATATTGGAAATACTGCATTATTATATGCATCTGATAATGGATATTTAGAAATAGTTGAAATATTAATTAAAAATGGCTCAAATATAAATGTAAAAAATAATAATGGTTGGACTCCATTAATGAATGCATCATGGAGAGGACATAAAAAAATAGTTAAATTATTAATTAAAAATGGTGCAAATATAAATGAAAAAAGTGATTCTAAAAAAAATGCTTTACAACTGGCTAAAGAAAATAATCAATTAGAAATTATAAAATACCTTGAAAATTTTATTTAATTAATTTTATTTAATTAATTTTATTTAATTAATTTTATTTAATTAATTTTATTTTATTATTTTATTTTTATTTTTGTAATTTTCATATTATTAATAATAAAATAATAAAATTATAAAAAATGAATTCATTTTATACAATAACTTTATATTTATGGGATTATATTTTTTCAATAATTGATAAAAATGAAATAAGAGTATTAAGAATAATTTGTAAAGATTTTAAAAATATTTCAACTAATTATTGGATTCAAAATATACCTCATAAAGAAGTTAATAATTATTTTATTAATAATCAAAAATTAAAATTTAATATTAGATTTATTATTTTACAACATCAACAACAATTCGATTTTAAAAATGTAAAAAATAATGAATTACTAATAAAATCTTGTGGTTATGGATATTTAGAAATAATTAAATTATTAATTAAAAATGGTATAAATATAAATGAAAAAAATAAATATGAATATAAATCATTATTATGTGCATCTGAACATGGATATTTAGAAATAGTTAAATTATTAATTGAAAATGGTGCAAATATAAATGAAAAAAATATGTATGGAAAAAATGCGTTAATTTATGCATCTGAACATGGATATTTAGAAATAGTTAAATTATTAATTGAAAATGGTGCAATTATAAATGAAAAAAATATTTGGGGAAATACTGCATTAATTTCTGCAACTGAAAATGGATATTTGGAAATAGTTAAATTATTAATTAAAAATGGTGCAAATATAAATCAAAAAATTAATGATGATGGGTTAAATTATAAAGAATTAAAGATAGGATTATGGATGAATGTTTTACAATTTGCATCTTGGAAAGGAAATTTAGAAATAGTTAAATTATTAGTTGAAAATGGTGCAAATATAAATGAAAAAGATAATAATGGTAATGTTGCTATATATCTTGCATGTCAATATGGACATTTAGAAATAGTTAAATTATTACTTGAAAATGGTGCAAATATAAATGAAAAAAATGATTTTGAATCTACATCATTAATGTATGCATCTAAAGGAGGTTATTTAGAAATAGTTAAATTATTAATTGAAAATGGTGCAAATATAAATGAAAAAAATTATAATGGTTCAAATGCATTAATTTCAGCATGTTTGTATGGACATTTAGAAATTGTTAAATTATTACTTGAAAATGATGCAAATATAAATGAAAAAGATAATAATGGATTTACATCATTAATAATAGCATCTCAAAACGGAATTTTAGAAATAGTTAAATTATTACTTAAAAAAGGTGCAAATAAAAATGAAAAAGATAATAAGGGATTAAATGCTCTTCTTCATGCTAAAAATTTTAATCAAATAGAAATTATAAAATATCTTGAAAATTTTATTTAATTTTTTTATATTTCCTTCTTTTTTTTAAAAAAAAAATAAATAAAAATAATAAAAAAAAAAAATGAATTTATATCATTCAATAACTTTATATTTGTGGAATTTTATTTTTCAATAATTGATAAAAATGAAATAAAAATACTAAAAATAATTTGTTGGAGATAGTAATAATTATTTACAGGAATTTATTTTATATATTTAGAAATAGTTCAATTATTAATTAAAAATGATGTAAAATAAAAATCTTTATATGATAAAATTATTTTAATTATATGTTGTTTAGTTTTTTGATGCAGACGACCTCGGACGATTTGGGTCAGTTTTTTAAACCTTCTGAAGTTCGTAACAAAACATAGATTGGCTTCAGTTCACAAATACATTTGTCGGGTTCACAAGAAAAAATTCCTCATAGACTCTAATGTTATTCAAGAATGTGAATTTGATTACTTCATCGATAATATCTTTATTAGGATCTATGAAAAAGTTGCGCGATGTAGACATTTTCGATTTGGGTTTACTAGTTAAAAAGTGTTTTACTGAAATTCATCTGGAATCTGGAGGTGATTTGTATTGGATTGTTATGTTTATCTTCAATATGAAGTCCGTCTTTCGAATGGCAATATTTGATTACATTCAAAACAAAGTTGTTCCAATTCAAGTTTATTCGATGGAAGGATATTATGGAAATAATTTTGAATCTAAACCACGAACTTTTCCGTTTGCTAATGGAAAATTCTATATTGAATTAATTGGAAAACCTCAATCTATGTTTGTGAATCGTCCTAGAGCTTTACAATTTATTGATGGTAATACATTATTGTATTAAATTGTTGTTGATGATTTATAAAATTTTATTTTAAAATTTTGTAAATAAAAAAAAAAATAACACCTCCAAAAAAATATTTTGAATTTTAAAAGTGTGGTTGAGGAGGATATTGAGAATTCCAAGATAGAATTAAATTTTGAAGAAACACATCAGTGTGACCTGCATATGCCATATGGAGAATCCAACCAATTCCAAAATTAATCCAACCAGAAATACTGAGTCCTTCCTCATAAATAATAAATCCCATACATAATCCAACAACTTCTAGAACCAATGAAGGAATCAATAATCCTAACACAGTTTGCCAACTTTTGGTCAATTCTAGGTTATTTTTCCATAAAAATTCATATTTAGCCATGTAGGCGACTGCTACCGAAGATCCAATGATATGAATGATTGGGATGAACAAACCAGCAATAGATACTCCAAGGTGAATAGATCGAATTTCAGCTAATAACTTTCGTTCAGGATCAGGTGGAGGTTGTACTTGTCCAACGTTATTTGGTGGAGCTTGAGTTTGTGGTGGAGCTTGAGTTTGTGGTTGAGGAGGATATTGAGAATTCCAAGATAGGATTAAATTTTGAAGAAACACATCAGTGTGACCTGCATATGCCATATGGAGAATCCAACCAATTCCAAAAATAATCCAACCAATATTAAAAAATGCCATACATAATCCAATAACTTCTAGAATCAATGAAGGAATCAATAATCCTAACACAGTTTGCCAACTTTTGGTCAATTATAGGTTATTTTTCCATAAAAACTCATATTTAGCCATGTAGGCGACTGCTACCGAAGATCCAATGATATGAATGATTGGGATGAACAAACCAGCAATAGATACTCCAAGGTGAATAGATCGAATTTTAGCTAATAGCTTTCGTTCAGGATCAGGTGGAGGTTGTACTTGTCCAACATTGCTCGAGATTGGAATTGCAACTGCTACATTAGACGAAGCATTTGGTTGAACGTAATAAGGTAAACCAGGATTAGGGCTATACTGAGGAGGATATGAAAGATCATTTCCGGGATATTGTGGAGGACCATTCGTAGAGTTTTGTGGAACAAAAGCTGGAACGTTGGAAATGGGATGATTCATTGGAGAGGGAGTAAGGTAGGCAGGTGGTGCGAGTTTGTAGAAAACTTGGTTCTTATCATCAAGAAATTTTTGAAACAAAGGAATTCCAGGCGTGTTTGGAGCACAAGCAACAAAATCTAAACGTCCATCTGAAGTAATTACTTGTTGATAAAAATTGGAATCAATCTGTTGAGAATGTTGAACCGGTGATTGTGAAGGAATAGGATCATTCATTTTTGTTGAGGAATTGGAGCTATTTGTTAAAACTAGGAGTAGGGTTAGTTGATTAAAATTTGGAATTTTAAGAAAATGAAAGAATTTGATTACTGTAATTTAAATTAATTATTATTAAAAATGTCAATAATTTCAAATTTTCTGACATTTAATTTTTTTTATTATTTTCTGATAAAAATTTTTCATTTTCTTTCTTAAAATTATTATAATCACAAATATATTTTATAAATCTCAAAAAAAAATCAAAAATGAAAATTGAACCTCAATTAATTTATAATTATTATAAAAATACAGATAAATTATCAGATAACGTAAATAAATATATATTTAATTTTTTTTAATAAAATAAAATAAAAATAGGAAATATTTAAAATTTTAGATTATCACTTCACTGATGTTGCAAATACTTTCAAATTTATTAAAAAATTTTCATTAATTTTTCCCAAAATTAAAATAACTTACGAAACTTATTTAGATTTTTTAGCAGTATGAAAATAATTAAAAATATTAACAACAATTAATTCCTTTTTTTTTTTAAAAAAAAGTATTTATTATTTTTAATTGAAGAAAAATCTAATCAAAAAAATAACTCTTTATTAAAAGAGGAAGAATTATTAAAAAAGAAGAATGGACCTTTAAAAAAAAAAAATACAAAAGAACAAGATAATTCAGAAGGAGGTATAAAAAAAACATATAATTAAAAATAATAATAAATAAATTTTCTTTTTATTTATTTTAAAATAGAAAATAAACCTTTATTTAATAATATTTATCCTTCTGAAGATGAAAATCCAAATTATTCCGATGAAAAGGAAAATCCAAATCCAAATTATTCCGATGAAAAGGAAAATCCAAATTATTCCGATGAAAAGGAAAAAATTCCATCTAATGATCAAGTGCTCAGTAATATTAAATCAACAATTAACAAATTTTCTTAAAAAAAAAAAATCTTAAATTAATGTCAATCAAAATAAAATATACATATATATTTTTTTTTTATCATTTTCAATTACAAAATAAAAAATTTACAAAATAAAAAATTTACAAAATAAAAAATTTACAAAATAAATCTAAAATATTTATCTTTTAAAATAAAAATGGATGAAAATTTTGAAATACAAACATTTAAATCTCAAAAATTATATATGAAACATATTCAAAACATTTTAGATTTTAATATTCATCCAATAGTAAGTGAAAAAAAAATTTTTAAGAAAAAAAAAAATTATTTATTTTCTTTATTATTAAGAATAGAATTTATTTCATTTCAAAATGGTATGAGAAAACTGACATTTTAGAAATTTCATATTTAAAATTACTCACTGGTTTAGATTTTATTACTTTATCTAATTATTTTCAGGCATAATTTAAAAAAAAATAATTTTTTATTTTATTTTTCTTTTCTTAATAATTTATTTTTTTTCTTTTTAAAAAAAAATTAGTATATGAAAGAAAAGAATCCTATTTATTTATCTGGTCTCACAAAATTGAATAAAAAATCTTAAAAAAACCAAAAAAAATTATGGAGAATAATAATTTTAATCAATTATTTAGTCATGAAAAAGAAATAATAAATTTACTTGGTAATCTATGTGAAAAAGATAGTTCTCAACAATTAATAAAAAAAAATAGAGTTTTAGCATTAACATTTTGTGATCTTTGTTTATATTTTAATATTGTTGGATTTGAAAATTGGTTAAAATGTTTAATAAAAGAAGATATTCTTAAAAATGAAAGAAAAGATATATATTTTTTTAGAGAATCTAATATTTTAATTGAAATAATAATTAAAGTTTTAAAATTTTATTTATTCAAAAAAATTGAATTATTGTGTAAATTTTCAAAAAAAATAATTGGTAGAGAAAAAATAATAATTAAATGTTTTGAAGATAGTCCTTTAATAGTTTACAATATTATTCAATATATATTTAAAGAAGCACAATCAAAAAATATGGATGAATATTTAGGATATCAAGTATTAATTACAATATTATTACATAGATTTTTTTTAGCAATAATTTGTAATGATTTTAGATCTAAATCAGGATTTTTTAATGGATTATATCGTTTTAATCTTGATTTCTCAACTAAAATTAAATCAAAATATATGGTTTACGAAAATATTAATGAATTTAAATTAATAATGAAAGAAAATTTTATAATTAATTTATTAAATTGTTTTGGTATTGGTGGAAGTTTTAATGAAATTCCTTATTTAATTGAAAAAACAAAAAAAGATTTTAAAAAATCAAAATATAAAAACAAATATAAATTAAATATTTCTTCTATTGAAAAAAATTTTCTTATTCAAAAATTTGTAAACATTTATTATAATGAAAAAGATTTTGAAAATTCAAAAAATATAATTAATCAATATCCAAAATTATCTGAATTTATTAAAGATGATTTTAATACTAAAACTCTTAAAAAAACTTCTTCTTTTTATCAACTCGAATCTTTTAACAATAAATCTAAAAATGTTGGTGTTAAAAGAAGTGAAAGTAATTAATTAAAAATTATATACCATAAATTTTTTTAAAGAATAATTTAAAAAATTTGTATTCAATGTTTTTCTTTCTTTTTAAATAAAAATTCAAAAATTATAATTTGTTTTCTTAAATTTTTTATTTAATAATATTTCTCTTTTTTTATTTTATTACAAAAAAAAAAATAAATTCACGGAATGTTTTAAATAATATGTTTCTTTATTTTCCCTATGGTAATTTAAGATTATTAATTTTTAAAAAAAAAATTCTTTTCAAAATATTAGATGAAACAATTGAATATGACCAAAAATTTTTAACTTAAATTCTAAAAAATAATTCTAAAATATAAGCTGTGATAAAAATTATTATTTCACAATTAATAGTTTTATTTTTTCAAAAAAAAAACAAAAAGGAAATACAATCTTAATATTAGGGATTCCTTCATGATTTAAATATCAAAATTGAACTTTAAAACTTCTTTGTGTAAATTACTACTGAATAAAAATACAATTATTTAAGAAAAGAATAAATATTAAACTGTAATTTTTATTTATTTTTTATAAGATTTAAATTGTATGTATTAAAATTAATTAATATTATGTAAAAGGAATAAATTTTTATTATTTATTTGATTTATATCTGCACCATTTTGAATTAAAAATTTTGCTATTTCAAAATTTGAATTTCTTAAATTATAATTTAATAATGTTTCACCAAAAATTATTTTATTGATATCAAAATTTTTTTTAATTAAAAAATCAATAGAATTAGTTTTACATCTACCATAATTACATAAAGAATAACAAAGATTGTAAATATTATTTTTCGAATCATAATCAGATCCATAAGAAATATAATTTTCATTAATAAAAAATTGAATTGTTTCAAAATCTTCTTCATTACATGAAACAAATATTGGACTTCTTTTAAATTGATCCAATATATTTATATTATTTTTATTAATTAATAAAATTTTTTTAATAGTATTAAGATCCCTTTCTTCACAAGCTAAATGTAAAAGACTTTCACCACCTATTAATATATTTTTATTTTGAAATTTATCATAATTATTTAAAAATTCTTTACAATTTTTAAATTGTGCACAACGATAATATGCAGTATTAAAAGAAATTTCATTTATAGTTTTTGGAATAAGATTAATATATATAGATAAAGAATTTTTCAATTTTGGAATATTTAAATGTGTTATTGAATTTCCTAATAATTTGAAAATTGTTTTATCTATAGGAATTTTATGAATTTTTAAATGAGTAATCATATTAGGAAGATTTTTAATACAAAAATAAAAATCTTTATTAATTATTTTATTTATTTTATTATCAAAAATAATTAATTTTTTAATAACAAAATTAAATTTATTAACATTATTAATATAATTATTTAAATATCTAATATGAATCCTTTGTTTCCAAAAATATGCTGATAAATTTCGAAATAATTTACAACATAATCTAACTGATTCAATAAAATATAAATAATAAAAAATTTCTTTCCAAATATCATCTGGCAACCAATATTCTATTAATTTTTGTTTTTTATTATTACAATTTATTTCTATTTCTCTTTCTCTCAGAAATTTTTTATTCATATTATGATAATTTATTCCTTTATTTTTATTAATAATTTATTTATATGTATACTTTTTTTTTAAAAAAATTTTTTACAAAGATTAAAATTTAAAAACAAGAAAAAAAAATAATTTAATATTAGACATTTTTTTTTTATTTATTTATTTTGATCAGAAGTTATTATTAATTCTTGGTTATAAGATTTTAAAATATTAAATAATTCATCTTCTTTTATTGAAATAATAGAAGGAACATCATAAGCCCAAAGATTTTTATATATATTCCAAAAATAATCTTCTAAATATATTATAACATCTTCAAATCTATAAAAAACTTCAGGATCACAAGGATGACTAAATAAATAAATATTTTTCACTTTAGGAAAGATATTTTTATTTAACCAATAAAAAACAAAATTTTTATCACATCGAGAAAGGAAAATAGTTTCAGCATTTATAAAAATAGGATAACCTTCATGTGATGCAATATATGCTACATTTATTATTTGAATAACTTTATTATGTACATTTTTATATTTTAATAGATCCCAATTATTATATCCTTCAATAATTGCAATATTATTGTCTTCAATTAACATTATAAGAATTAATTTTTTTTAATTGTAGTAAATTTTTTTTAAAATAATAATTTAATTTAGATAAAAAATTTTTATTAAATTTTTTATTATTATTAAAAAAAAAAAAGAAATGGGATTACAAAATAGTAAAAGACAAGAATTAAATAAATTAGTAAAAAGTAACAATGAGAAACAAAAAAATATAGATGACGAAATTACTACAAAATATTATAATTTTTATAAAAATAAATTAACGGTACAATTAAAGAGTGAAAATAAATTTGTAAATATTGATTATATACATAAAACTTTTTTTAGTAATTATGAATATTTGGATCAAAATTTTTATTTATTTGATTGGTTATTATTATTAAAGAGAGAAAAAAAAATTAAAAATTTTAACAATAATTATATTTTAGAAGAAGAATTAGATCAAAATGAAAATACTAGTGTAAAAAGAGATTTTATGAATCAAAAATATTTATATATGTTAAAGGTAGATAATGATTTACATTTACGTGTTTTAAAAACAATAGCATTAATTCTTCGATTTTTTGGATTAGAATCAAAAGGTGAGAATAATATATCATTTTTTGGATTAAATATTTGTCATACTAATGATTATAAAAAAAGATTTTTAGAATTAAATAAAAGAACAGATTATAAAAATATATTTACTCAATTATTATCATTTTTAAGTGATGTAGGTCTATCTTATTTACAAAAACCTATATTAGAGTTTATAATTGATAAATTTATGGAAAGTAATATTTTAGATAAATGTAATAAACATTTATGTAATCAATGGTTAAATACAGTTATTGACAATAAAGAAAAACAAGGACTTATAATTAAATTATCTAAATGTAAAAAATCCAGTCCAGAAAAATTTTCTTTTTCTGATAATTCTTCAATTTATAATCTATTAAGAAAATCTTCTCCTTATTAAAAAAAATAATAATATTTTATTTTTTAATCTATTAAAAAAAATTCAGATAATAATGCAGTTTTATGTATATCCTCTTCAATATCACCTTTTGATATTCTATCATATCGCGCTAAAATATTAATAATTTTAGATTTTTTTTCATTATCTATATTTGTTAAATTTATTAAACAATCATATATCTATTTTAATTTTAATTTACAAAATTTATTAAAATAAAAAAATAAAATTTAATTTTTAAAAATTACTTGAGAAGTTAATTGAGATAAAGAATAACCTTGATGATTTAAAATATCAATAAGAAGTAAAGTTTCTTCATAATTTTTATTCAATATCACTGTTTTAATTATATTTTCAATAACATTTTCTGGTATAAATCCATGTAAATATAGTAATTTATCCATAGTTATTGATTCTTTAAATCCATTTTTTATTGCATGTAAAATTGTTATAGATGATCTAAGATCTCCTTCACTAAGAATAGCTAATTTTTCTATTAAAATCTTATTTATAAATATTTTTTCTCTTTCACATATATAATTTAATTTATGAATTATTTTTTCAACAGATACTGGTTGAAAAAAATTTTCAGAACATCTTGAACGTATAGGTAATATTATTTTTTCAACATTATTACATATTATAATAAATCTCACTATATTAGATGAAACTTCCATTATCCTATTTAAAGCAGTTTGTGCATCATTTGTCATAGATTCAGCTTCATCAAGAATAATAACTTTAAAAGATGGTATTCCTATTCTTTTTATTATTATTATTATTATTAAAAAATATTTTAAAGATTATATTTACTCATTTATAAATGAAGAATTAATAAAATTTTTAAAATCTTTTTGAACTACAGATAACGTTCTTTCACTTGAACCATTAAATTCTTTATATCTTTCTTTTCTATCTCCAAAAAGGTGAGTTATTAATATTTGTGTAGTTGAAGTTTTTCCTGTTCCTTGAGCTCCGAAAAATAATAAATGAGGGATCTTGAAAAAAAAAAATTTTATATTAAAAAAAGAAATAATTAAATATTTACATCTTTATTTTTAATACAATTTTCTAATAAATTTTTTGTACTATCTGGTAATTCAATTTGATCTAATGTTTTTGGGCGACTTTTTTTTATAAATTATTAATAAAAAAAAATATATTTTACTATTTTTCAGTCCAAATAATCTTACTATCTTCATTCATTTTTTTAAAAGCTAATTATGATTAAATTAGGAAAAAGAATTTATTAAAACAAAAAAAAAAAAAAAAAAAAAAAAATAAAAAAAAAAATAATAAAAATGAAATTTATAAAAAAAAAAAAATAA
>Ga0105046_10014457_pt1 | contig 12168 bp, 9 predicted proteins | sample MAT03_FD_78385 | JGI IMG/M metagenome (GOLD analysis project Ga0105046, IMG submission 78385) | Freshwater microbial communities from Lake Fryxell liftoff mats and glacier meltwater in Antarctica - MAT-03 (megahit assembly) | ecosystem: Environmental > Aquatic > Freshwater > Ice > Liftoff...
GACATCCCCGTGATCATGGATGCCGGCGCCGGCTGGGGCGAGCCGCTGCATACCATGCGCACGGTCCGGGAATGTATACGCGCAGGGATCGCGGGCATCCACATCGAGGATCAGCTGTACCCCAAACGGGCCCATTACCATTCGTATGTGGCACACAACATCCCGATCAATGAATTCCGCGACAAAATCAGGCTTGCGTGCAGGCAGCGTGATGAAATTGACAAGGATTTCGTCATCATCGCGCGCTCCGATGCATGCCGAGAACAGGGCTTCAAGGAGGCGGTCAAGCGCATCAATCTTGCGCTTGACCAGGGCGCCGACATGGGCCTGATATTCCCCCGGACACCGGAAGAAACGAAGAAAACGCCGAAGGCCTGCAAGTTGCCCATGGTTTACGTCCAGAGTCGCGGCAATCGCGACGGACGCCCGCTGTACTCCTTCGCCCAACTCAAGGACATGGGTTATGCGGGCTGCATCGACGCGATTTTCGCCGTGGGTGTGCAGTTCCACTTCCTGCGCAAGGCTCTCACCGAGTTGCGCAAGACCGGGGACTACACCGGAATCAGCGAAAAAGAGTTTGTGACCGCGCGCAAACAGGTCGAGGATCTGATCGGGTTGGAGGACTACTACCGCATCGAACGCGAAACCGTGGAGAAAGCGTTCTACAAGAAAGCGCAGAAAGCGCTGACGCCTGCCGGTCGCAGGACGCAGCCCTGAAACCCATACAGTGCTTAAGGCTAGCAGTGCTGACCTCGAAGCTGGAATCGTGGCACGATCTGGTCGTCCAGTTCGGACGTAACATGGAACGGCATGTCAAGAACGGGAAGTTCGAGGTATGCATCGGCAAGCTGGAATTGGCGAGAAGGCGCGCGGCCGAGGCTGTGCACAATTCGGTAGTTGCGGAAATGCTCGACAGTCTCAACGAGAAGACGCGCGAAATCATGCGCCGCATCCTCATCCTTCCCGGTCGCGCCCTGCAAGGCATTGAGCAGCAACGCGCGTTACTCGCTGCGATGCGCCAAGGCGACGCTGCACTCGCCGAGAAACTCAAGCGCAGGAATATCCGCTCCTCACTTGAATCCCTGGAATGCCACCAGAGCTTCATCCTTTAAAGAGCGAATTTGACTTTGACCGGCACACCACCACTCAGCGGCTATCGAGTACTTGAACTCGGCTCCACGGTTGCCGGCCCGTTCTGCGGCCGCCTGTTTGCCGATTTCGGTGCGGAAGTGATCAAGGTCGAACCTAGCGACGGCGACCCGGTACGCTCGATGGGCAGGCACTATCAGGGGGTCTCCCTATACGCGGCAAGCATTTTTCGTGGCAAACGGCTGATCAGCGTCAATCTCCGCACCGACGAGGGTCGGGAAATCGTGCGGGATCTCGCGGCCAAGTCGGATTTTCTGGTCGAGAACTTCCGCCCGGGTTCGCTGGAGGAATGGGGTCTCGGCTACGACTCGTTGGCCCGCATCAATCCCGGCCTGATCCTGGTGCGAATCAGCGGCTACGGGCAGTCCGGTCCGTACCGCGAGCGGCCGGGATACGGCGCCATCTGTGAATCGGTAAGCGGCCTGAGGCACCTGACCGGCGACCCGGACCGGCCACCCAGCCGTACCGCCAGCTCACTTACCGATTACATCACCGGCCTCTACGCCACGCTGGGCGCAATGTTTGCGCTTGAAGTCCGTCACAGGACTGGCAAGGGTCAAATCATTGACGCGGCTCTTTATGAAGGCGCCTTCAGCTTCATGGAGCCGCACATCCCGGCCTACGAGAAACTCCAGGCCATCGCGACGCGCGCCGGGGCGAGGTTGCCGGGCGTCGCCCCCAATAATCAATACCCAACGCGAGACGGGCAATACATCCACATTACCGCCGCCAGCGACGCCGTATTCCGGCGCGTGGCTTCTGCAATAGACCGTCCGGAGCTTGCCAAAGACCCTTTGTATGCAGCGGCAATCGACCGTGCCAGAAACGAGGATCCGCTGGACGCCATCATCTCCGAATGGACTGTGCAACACGATTGCAGCGCACTTGAAGAGCGGCTGCATGCCGCGAATGTGCCAGCCGCCCGGATCTACACCGTCGAGGACATTTTCAATGATCCGCATTACGCGGCGCGCGGCATGCTGGAAAAAGTCCCCAGCGATGAACTGGGCAGCGTCACAATGCCCGCGGTCGTGCCGCGGCTATCCGCAAATCCTGGAAAAATCCGCCACGCCGGCCGCCGTATCGGTCAGGACACGCGCGATGTGCTGCGTGAAGTTTTGGGACTGAGCGATGACGAGATCAGCTCACTGGAGTCCAAGCGCATCATCGCCTGTGACCAGCAGACTGCAGGAAACTGAAATCCCTTTCGGATGACCGGGGCGCCGCATGCCTTTTGATGACTTGTTGAAGGAATTGGAGCGGCGGCGCGGGCAGGCCCAGTCCATGGGCGACGCCGAGAAACTGGCGAAGCGACGTGCCGCCGGCATTCTCAATGCCCGCGAACGCATCGCCTATCTATTCGATCCCGACACCTTCGTCGAGTCCGGACTGCTGGCCACTTCCATCCTGGCGCAGGATGCGGCGCGCTCGGCCGCTGATGGCAAGATAGCCGGTTTCGGGAGGATCTGCGGTCGTGAATCCGCGGTGGTCGCGAATGACTTCACTGTAATGGGCGCTTCAAGCGCGGCGGTCAACATGAAAAAAATCGGCCACATGAAACGCACTGCGGTCGGTCGCGGCATCCCGTTGATTATGCTGGGAGAGTCATCTGGCGCCCGGTTGCCGGACACTATGGGTGCACGCGGCATGGGAACCCTGCTCGGTCAGGATCCGCAGCAATACCTGCGCCAACGCGAAAGTCCGTGGGTGTCGGCTGCGCTCGGGCTCTGCTACGGCTCCTCGACCTGGTACTGCGTGCTCGCCGATTTCAACGTCATGCGCAAGGGCGCGATCATTGCAGTATCGAGTTCGCTGCTGGCCTTGCTGGCAATGAACCAGACAGTTGAAGCCGAGGACCTTGGCGGCTGGCACGTCCATGCCGAGATCACCGGGTTCGCCGATCAGGTGGTTGACACTGATGAACAGGCGCTGGATGCAATCAAGACTTTCCTGTCCTACCTGCCGGCCAACAGCAGCGAAGCGCCCCCGGTCGCGCCGGTGCCCGCGGGCTCGGGCAAGCGCAGCGCGGACATCCTCAATCTGCTGCCGGAGTCGCGCACCCAGGTCTACGACATGCGCAAGGTCCTGCAATGCATCATCGATCAGGACAGCTGGTTCGAACTCAAGGCGCGCTTCGGCAAGACCAGCGTCACCGCGCTAGCACGGTTGGGCGGTAACACCGTCGGCGTGATCGCCAATAATCCGCTGTACAAGGGCGGCGCGCTGGATGCGGATGCCTGCGACAAGATCGTGAGCTTCCTCGTGCTTTGCGATTCCTACAACATTCCGATCCTGTTTTTTGTGGATACCCCGGGCTTCTCGATCGGCGTTGAAGCTGAACGCAAGCGCGCGCCGGGAAAAATCATGAATTTCATGAATGCACTGGCACTGGTGAGCGTGCCCAAGCTCACGGTGCTGGTGCGCAAGACTTATGGCCAGGCCTATATCAACATGGGCGGCGGTCGAAACTCGGATGAGTTCCTGGCCTGGCCTACCGCAGAAATCAGCTTCATGGATCCGAATTACGCGGTCACGGTCGTGGCCGGACTCAAACCCGGTGATCCGCGCTTTGAAGAACAGCAGCGGATCATGCAGAAAGACAACTCCGTTTACGAAATCGCCTCGATCTATGCGGTGCAGGATGTGATCCGGCCCGATCAGACCCGCGACTACCTGATCCGCATGCTCGACGTGCATCAGTTGCGCCACAGCAAGGGCGTCGGACGCCATTTGCTGGCGTCGTGGCCGACCAGTTTCTAGCGGGCGGGGGTTTGTAATGCGCTTTGAACACAAAGAAACACTTAGAACGCTCGAAGTCGGCCGCAAACGTTACGACTACTACAGCCTGCGCACAGCCGAAGCGCTGGGACTCGAAGGCCTCTCGCGCCTGCCCTACACGCTGAAGATCATTCTCGAGAGCCTGCTGCGCCGCGGCGCCGCAGCAGAGGACATCAGCGCCCTGTCCGCCTGGCTGGCCACGCGCAGCTCGACCCGGGAAATCGGATTCACCCCGGCACGGGTGATGATGGTCGAAGCCTCAGGTATTCCGTTGCTGGGCGACATGGCGGCAATGCGCGATGCGATGGTCCGGCTTGGCGGCGACCCGCAACGCATCAATCCGCTGCAGCCGGTGGATCTGATCGTTGACCACTCGATCATGGCTGACGTCACGGCAAGACCCGATGCCTATGTCCGTAACCTGGCGCTAGAGTTCGAGCGCAATCGCGAACGTTACGAATTCCTGCGCTGGAGCAGCCAGGCCTTTCACAACATGCGCCTGATTCCGCCGGGTGTCGGCATCTGCCACCAGATCAACCTCGAACATCTCGCGCAGGTGGTGTGGACCCGCAGCGAAAACGGTCGGGTCACGGCTTATCCCGACTCGGTGCTGGGCATGGACAGCCATACCCCCATGATCAACAGCCTGGGCGTCGTCGGCTGGGGAGTCGGCGGTCTTGAAGGCGGCACCGCGGCGTTGGGCGAGCCGGTCTCATTGCTGATCCCAGAAGTCGTCGCGGTGCGCCTCAACGCCGGGCTGCGCCCTGGGGTGACCACCACCGATCTTGCCTTGACCATCACCCAGCTGCTGCGACAGCACAAGCTGGTCGGCAAGTTCGTTGAGTTCATCGGCTCCGGCGTTGACGCACTGGCGCTGCCGGAACGCGCCACCATCGCCAACATGGCGCCCGAATATGGCGCCACCATGGGTTATTTTCCCATCGATGCGGTGACGCTCGACTTCCTGAGGTTGACCGGCCGCGACCCGCAGCAGATCGCACTAGTCGAGGCGTACGCGCATGCCCAGGGTCTGTGGCGCGACGCCGCGCTGCCGCTGCCCGAATACAGCCTGATCATCGACATCGATCTCGCGGCGATCGAGCCTTCCATCGCAGGCCCGCGGCGGCCTCATGAACGCACCCGCCTCGCCGATTCCCGGACCGTGTTCGATGCCGCCTACCCCGGCCGCGGCGCAACCATCGCGGTCAAGACCGACAAACACGCCTACCAGGTGCATGATGGTGACGTGGTGATTGCCGCGATCACCAGCTGCACCAATACCTCCAACCCGTCGGTGATGATCGGCGCAGGGTTGCTGGCCCGAAACGCGGTCGCCCGCGGACTGCGCGTTGCGCCATGGGTAAAAACCTCGCTCTCGCCGGGCTCCCTGGTGGTTGCCGACTATCTCGAAAAGAACGGCCTGCTCGAACCACTTGCGGCGCTCGGCTTTGACATCACCGGTTATGGCTGCATGACCTGCATGGGCAACTCTGGACCGCTGGATGCGCCGCTGGAGGCGGCCATCGCAGCACACGACCTCGCAACTTGCGCCGTGCTGTCAGGCAACCGCAATTTTGAAGGTCGCATACACCCTGCTGTCCGCGCCAATTTTCTGGCGTCGCCGCCGCTGGTGATTGCCTATGCGCTGGCTGGCAGCATCCGCAAGGACCTCAGCACCGAGGCGCTGGGCACCGACCGCGACGGTAGTCCGGTGTTCCTGCACGAGATCTGGCCCGAAGATGCCGAGATCCAGCGCATGATCAGCAACACGCTAGTGCCAGCGCTGTTTCGCCAGCGCTACGCGAACATCGAGGAAGGTCCCGCCGGGTGGCGCAAGATAAAGTCTGCCGGCGGCGCCAATTTCGCCTGGGACAGCGACAGCGCATTTATCCGGCGCCCGCCCTTCTTCGACGACTTCGGCGCAATGCAGCCACCGGCAAGCGACATCCGCGGTGCGCGCGTGCTGGCGATCTTCGGCGACATGCTGACCACCGATCACATTTCTCCTATCGGCGCGATATCGATCGGAACACCGGCTGCGGATTACCTGCAATCCATCGGCATCGAGCCTGCGGACTTCGTCAACTACGCCGCGCGCCGGCTCAATCACGACGTCATGATGCGCGGCACCTTTGCCAATATTCGCATCCGCAACGAAATGACGCCTGGAGTCGAAGGCAGCCGCACGCTGCTACATCCGGAAGCCGAAGCGATGTCGATATTCGATGCGGCGCAGCGCTATCGCGAACGCCAGGTACCGCTGGTGGTCATCGCCGGCACCGAATACGGCGCAGGCTCGTCGCGCGACTGGGCGGCGAAAGGACCGCGGCTGCTCGGCGTCCGCGCATTACTCGCCGAGTCTTTCGAGCGCATCCATCGCTCCAATCTGGTCGGCATGGGCGTACTGCCGCTGCAGTTCACCGACGGCGCAACACGCAAGACGCTGGGACTCGACGGCAGCGAGGAGATCGATGTCCTGGGGCTCGAGGGGGAACTCGAGGCGCGTGCGACGCTGCCGGTCCACATCCGGAAAGGCTCACAAACACTGCATAAACTTAATGTGTCGTGCAGGCTCGACACGCGGCAGGAAGTCCACTATTACCGTCACGGCGGCATCCTGCACTACGTACTCAGGCAGCGGCTGGGCCGGCACGAGGAGGCGCCCCGATGATGAACCCACGCGAACGATTTCAGCGAATGATGGATGCGCCGGGCAGTTGATCGCGCCCGGCGCGTAGGACACGCTCACCGCCCGGCTGGCGCAGCAAACGGGGTCGACGCAGGCGCCGGTCTGGCGTTGGTCGAATCCGCGAAGTCGATACAGGAGCTTGCGGCAATACCACCCGCCCTGTTCAAACCGGCGATTGCAAATATCTTTGAGGCGGCAAGAATCCGGCGCTGCCCGCGCTTGACATCGAACACACCGTGCTGCGATCGCGGCGGCTCTGCGAGCGCTGCCGGTACCAAGGGGCGAACGCAACATGGACTCGGTTGAAAGCGAACTCGTCGCCTTCAAAGACCGCGAGATGGCGGTCAACTTCGCACATTGGCGCGCATCCAAAGAACAATATCTTAAAAACATCTAGAAACAGACCATGACCTGGAAACCCGAAACCGACGAAATTCAACAGCGCTACCGCTGGGCGGAAGAACTGGGCGGCGAAGCCTCGGTAAAGCGCCACCACGAAAATGGCCGACTTACCATTCGTGAGCGTATACAGTTATTGCTCGATCCAGATACGTTTCAGGAAGTTGGAAAATTAACTGGAAACGCGATCAAAGATCCCAATGGAAACTTACTACAAGTAATACCAGCGCCATACGTAATGGGTATGGGAAACATCGCCGGGCGCACAGTAGCAATTGGCGGCGAGGATTTCACGGTGCGCGGCGGAACTAGTTGGGGCGGGCAGCGCCGAAAGGGTGGGCAAGGCGGTTTTGTTGAAGATTTAGCATTTGAATATCGAATTCCGCTGATCAATCTGATCGATGGCGCAGGTGGCTCCGTAACCTCTGCCCAGAAGCGTGGGTACTCTGTATTTCCCGGGCTTCATGGGTTTGAGCGTTCGGTTGATCTCCTAGGTATCGTCCCGGTGGTAAGTGCCGTGCTCGGAACTGCTGCGGGTGGGCCCGCAGGTCGCGCCATCCTTTCCCACTGGTCAATAATGATAAAACACACCAGTCAAATTTTTGCTGCTGGCCCGCCTGTTGTCGAACGCTCACTGGGCGAAAAAGTCACCAAAGAAGAACTGGGTGGTTCTCAAATCGCAGTCGATTTTGCAGGGACTGTCGATAATGTTGCAGAAAGCGAAATTCAGTGTTTTACACAAATTAAACAATTTTTGTCTTATTTGCCACAGAACGTTTGGGAAATGCCGCCCGACCTGTCCCCCAGCGACCCCATAGACCGTCGCGAGGAATCATTGCTCTCGATCGTCCCGCGTGAGCGGCGCAAGCCGTACAACATGCGGAAATTGATTTCCTTGATCTTCGACCATGATTCCGTATTCGAGATCCAGCCACGCTTCGGCAAGTCCGTAATTACCTGCTTCACTCGCCTGGGAGGGCATGTTGCTGGCGTTGTCGCAAACAATCCTATGGTTTTAGGCGGCGCGATGGATATGAAGGCAGCCAGAAAACAAACTCACTTTATTGATCTTTGCGACACCTTTCATATCCCGCTCATCTATCTGGTCGATGTACCTGGATTCATGATTGGCACTGCTGCCGAAGCTGCAGCAACATTGCGTGAAGGAATGCGCACAGTCTACGCTGGATTGCAGGTGACAGTTCCTGTAATGACAGTTGTGATACGAAAGTGCTACGGCATGGCAGGGATGGGTACGAACGACAAGAATGGCCTTGACTTGAAGCTCGCGTGGCCATCAGCGGAGTGGGGTTCGCTACCGGTCGAAGGCGGGGTTGCAGCTGCGTACAGGCGAGAAATCGAGTCCGCACCCGACCCGATGCAAAAGCAAGCTCAAATTGAGGAAGAACTGCAGCGCTTCGCTTCCCCTCTACTTACAGCAGAGGCGTTCGCTGTAGAGGACGTAATTGATCCCAGGGATACACGTCGATATTTATTCACATTTCTGCATGCTGCACAGGGGAAAATAAAAACCAGTCTTGGTCCTAAATTCAAAACTGGAGTACGCCCTTGAGTAGTTCGATGGACACCTGGATTTACCCTATATGGCCAATCTTAATTTACCGAGAACTCACCTAAACCGGTGGATTGAAGGTAGTGGTTTATGGCTCACGCTAGCTGCTGCCACCGGCCTGTTGTTTATCGGGATACAGACAGGTGAAATCGTTTTTCAAAGTTCCGCCATTGCCTCCGCACTTGCGGCAACGCTGATAACTGCACTGGCGACTGGTGCAGGGGCGATACCAGCATTATTTTTGCGCAAAATATCCGACAGTCTACGAGACATCTGTTTGGGTTTTGGGGCAGGCGTCATGCTCGCCGCCAGTTTTTTTTCATTGCTCGCTCCTGCATTAGTAGCTGGAATCGATCAGTCTGGTAATGCCTTAGGAGGAATTGCTATTGTCGCGGCGGGATTGGCAGTGGGTGCACTTTTAATGTTCACTTCTTTCAGTCGCCTTCCAAAAGCGAAGCACACAACGCGATCTTCTGCGGTAAGCCAAATTCGAATATCGCGGACTTGGCTCTTCGTTTTTGCTATAACACTCCACAACTTCCCGGAAGGTCTCGCTGTTGGAGTCGCACAAGCGCAAGGCACTGCTGGTGCTGACGCACTCACATTCGGCATCGCGCTTCAAAACATGCCCGAAGGTCTCATTGTTGCCACAGCACTCTTGGGAATCGGCCACTCCCCTAACAAGGCAATCCTGTTAGCATTCTTGACTGGAATGGTAGAACCATTGGGCGGCCTCTTCGGTGCTACATTGGTTACCATTGCAACTGGAATATTACCTTGGTCGCTTGCGTTCGCCGCTGGCGCGATGTTGTACATAATCAGTAACGACATCATCCCGGAATCGCGTCGCCATGGAAATAAACAACTGGCCACTGTGGGAATTTTTGCGGGTGTTGTCGTAATGATGTTATTGACAACGTTTATTAGCTGATTCGAATTGCTGCGCGTAACGCTGAATTAAAGTGGACACACCCTGTGATCCAGATGTCAAAGTACCTAACACGTCACCACAGTGCCGCGCAAGCCCTTGCAGGGGGGCTTGCTTGGTAGTTAGCTCGTTTTCTTGCTGAGTTTGAATAGCTGATCTAATTTCCGTTCGTAAGTATGGTAGTCCAGGTAGTCGTATAAATCGTCTCTGGACTGCATAAGGTCAACTACATTTTTTTGGTGACCTTCCGTACGGATACTCTGGTACACCTTCAGTGCAGCAGCATTGGCGGCACGCCACGCCGTGAGCGGATACAACGCCATTGCAACATTGGCACTCGCGAGTTCTCGTGTAGTAAACAGAGGCGTCTTACCAAACTCGGTGATGTTGGCAAGAACCGGGACCCGTACTGCATCGGAAAACTTTTTGTACATTGACAGCTCGGTGATCGCCTCGGGGAAGATCATGTCAGCACCCGCCTCGACACAGGCCACTGCTCGATCTACGGCAGCGTCCAGGCCTTCAACCGCGAGTGAATCAGTGCGCGCAATGACAACGAAATTGGAGTCGGTCTTGGCATCTACTGCAGCCTTGATCCGATCTACCATTTCCTCTTTGGTAACAATTTCCTTATTAGGCCGATGGCCGCACCGTTTCTGCATAACTTGATCCTCGATATGCATCGCCGCCGCACCAAATTTAATTAAAGACTTTACAGTGCGAGCTATATTAAACGCACCACCGAAACCAGTGTCAGCGTCCACAAGTAGCGGAAGATTACAAGCATCCGTAATGCGTCGAACGTCGGTCAATACATCGTCCAGCGTACTTATGGCGAGATCTGGCAATCCTAGCGAGCCAGCCGCAACACCAGCACCTGAAAGGTAAATTGCTTTGAACCCGCTACGCTCTGCTAACAGAGCATGGTAGGCATGGATAGTGCCAACGATTTGTAGGGGCTTCTCGGCATTGATAGCATCGCGAAAACGCCCACCCGCGGAATTCGGGCTTATAGCCAAATCAGATGCAATAGGCACAGACTATCCTCCAAAAATATGTTGGAATACATGGTAAGTTATGGATTGACGCCCATGAACCAAACGCACCAGCATGAAAATATTCTACTGTATCGTCGCTGTGATTTTGATCGTCGCTCCGCTTAAAAATGGAAGCAATAGTGTCCGGTTAAACTGATGCTCCTGTGAGGCGCGGTAGACTTTTCTGATTCAGCACAAGCCATTGGCGTGACATCGCGGCGTTGGCTACTGTCCACTCCTGAATGTTCTGAATCAAGTCGGGCGTACGCAAGTATTGAGCTGGTCGCTTGGTGGGAATTGATCGAGGAGCGGCGTCGACCGACAAGGCGCGTGCTTTCATGTGCGGGGTGAGCGCAAGGGCCTCGCGGCGCTGCGCAAGAGCATCGGCGCGGGCCGCCCGCCGGAAAAAAACCGTCACACCATTTAACAAGGACCCAGCCTAGCCGATGAGGTAGCCGGATCTGTCGCCAACCAGCCAACCGGGCACCCGCCCGCGGCCACTCCAGGTTTTTCCCGACACTGGATCGCGGTACTTTGCATTCACATTTGACGGTCGCCTCGGTTGTTTCGGTTTGCCCTGCCGATTCGGGAATACATCGGAGACCGTCAATCGGTATTCGTCGATCAATGCTCGGGTCTTGGCGATGGCTTCCGAGATTTCGCGCTGGTGCAATTCGGCCAGCTGGCGTTGCAGGGTTGCAATCTGATCTTTCAAGTCTTCTGCCGTAATCATTGATGGGCTCTCTTCAGGAATAATGAATCAGTGCGATAGTTACAGGACTTGGCTCCAAACCGATCGCCCACGCCAGCCATTTAGCATTGCAAATTACATCAACGGCGGGAGCAACGCATGGCTAAATAAATGAAGCAAACTGACAATAAAAATAGACAGGCGATTTTATCAGTTTATTGGCGGGTGCCGTCATCGGCCGGGCCGATGCCGCGATCAAAATTGAGCTCCAAGGGAACGCTGATGAGCGCCGCAACCGGACTCGCGGGCTTCTTGCGAGATCTTCAGCGCTCGGCACGGCTGTGGGCGGAGCCGCATGCGTCGAGGACACGGGTCCGTGCCTTCACGCCACCGGAACGAGCGGGCGGGCAGACAGACCCAGCGCCTTGCCGATGGTCTCCGAGGCCTTCAATCCGGTGCCAGTCAACACCACCACAGTCACTTCATCTGGCGCAATCTGCTTCTCCTCCAGCAGCCGGGTGAGTGCCGCGCCAGCCGAGGCGCAGGTCGGTTCGACATAGAAGCCCATGGCGGCAAGCGCCCGCAGCGCTGCCACGATCTCTTCCTCGGACACGGCCAGGATACGTCCATGCGAGGCGCGCACCGCGCGCAGGATTGCCTGCCCGCGCGTGGGCCGCTGCGAGGCGATGCCTTCGGCCAGCGTCGGCTGCGGCGTGATCTCCTTGTAGTCGTCCAGGCCCTGGTCGAAGGCCTGCGCCAGTGGCGACACGTTGGCCGCCTGCACGCCGAAGATACGAGGCACCCGGTCGATCTCGCCAGCGCGCCGCAATTCGTCGAAGCCGCGCTCGCAGCCCAACACGTTGGCGCCATAGCCCAGCGGCACGATCACGTTGTCCGGAACATTGAAGCCAAGCTGCTCCCACA
>Ga0105046_10014458_pt1 | contig 12168 bp, 8 predicted proteins | sample MAT03_FD_78385 | JGI IMG/M metagenome (GOLD analysis project Ga0105046, IMG submission 78385) | Freshwater microbial communities from Lake Fryxell liftoff mats and glacier meltwater in Antarctica - MAT-03 (megahit assembly) | ecosystem: Environmental > Aquatic > Freshwater > Ice > Liftoff...
CAAGGCTTTCGAGGCGAGACTGAGCCGGGAAAGTCCCCTGATCCGGTGAGTTTCGCGAATTCGAGGCTGGACTGCCACACTGGTTGTGAGACAATTGCGGCTAGCGGCATGTCGGCAGCCGTCAGCCATCAGCCAAACCTCGGCGGGCTGGCGCTGTGCCGCTCTTGCCGTCGCCCCTTCAACCTTCAACTCTCAATCATGCCCATCGACTGGCAAACTCTGATCGCCCTCCTCTGCGTCTTCGGCGCGGGCACGGTGATCGCGCGTCGTGCGTGGAGTTTTCTCCATCCCAAGGACGGTGGTTGCGGAGGCGGTTGTGTCGGCTGCGGATCAGCGAATCCGGACAAATCGAGCGGCCCGCTGATATCGCTCTCGCTCCCTTCGAAGAAGAGTGGAGCGGGCAGCTGAGGGGCCTTCTCTGGATCTGCACGGTCCCCCGTGTGGCGACCTTCGCCAGAAGGTGGGCAAGTGCCAAACAAAGTGGAATCCAACTCGGCAGCACAGCTCAAACAGCTCTAAACGGACGGTCGTTATCGAGTTCGATGTCCCACTTCACTCGCCCACGTTCTGGCGAACGTCGCGACGAGAGCATGTGGTTTCTCAAAGTGCTGGCTGGCCAAGTCCGGTATTGTCACGACATGTTAAATGATCGTTAGCAATGCGGGGCCCCCGTCAAGACACCGGACTCGGAGAGTCTGGCGACTTTGAGGTGTCCACCGCGATCAGGCTGCGATTTTCGGGGCTGGCCGGTAATATCACGGCCATGACTCTGCCCCTGGCTTGGCTACCTTCGCTGGCGATCGACACGCCGTTCTGGACCTACAACACCCGTGTGGTGCTGCTGGGGACAATATTGCTCGGTATGTGTGCTGGCGCGGTTGGGGCGTTTATGGTGCTACGCAAGCGAGCACTCGTCGGCGATGTGATCGGCCATTCGGCATTGCCGGGGATTGGACTCGCATTTCTCAGCCTGGAGTGGCTCTCTCCCGGGTCAGGGCGAAAGATTCCCTGGCTCATGGGCGGAGCCTTGGTGAGCGGTCTGCTCGGGGCGCTGAGCGTGCTGTTTATGGAACGATCGCGCCGCATTAAGCCCGATGCGGCCTTGGCTCTCGTCCTGAGTCTCTTTTATGGAGCCGGGATCGTCCTGCTCTCCGTGGCTCAGCGTGTGCCGGGTGCGGGGACGGCTGGGCTGACCTCGTTTCTCGCGGGGAAGGTCGGGTCGTTACTCGCATCGGACGTGCAGATCATTGGGGTTGCCAGTGTTGCTCTTCTTGTTTTGATTTCGGTGTTCTTTAAGGAACTGCTGCTCACCTGCTTTGACAGCGAGTACGCCATTGCGGGTGGCTGGCCCGTGAAGTCGCTCGATGCCTTCTTGATTCTGCTGGTCGCGGTGGTGACGGTCCTGGGCATGCAGAGCGTGGGGTTGATCCTGGTCGTGGCTCTCCTGCTGACCCCCGCCAGTTCAGCCCGGTTCTGGACTGATGATGTTCGCCGAGTCGTCCAGCTCTCGGCGGGATTCGGCGGGTTAAGCGCTGCGATGGGCGTACTCATCAGTGCGTCTTCCTCCCGCGTGCCGCTCCCCGCCGGAGCGATGATCGTGCTGGCTGGATTGGCACTCTTCATCTTCAGCTTGGTGTTCGGCACGCGGCGGGGACTGCTCAACCGCTGGCGTCAGGCCCGACAATTGCAGGATCGAATCCTGCGCGATGACATCTTGCGAGCCATCTATGAAATCATCGAACTGGATGGTCGAGCACCCCTCTCGAAGACAGACACTCCGCTCAAGTTCACTCCCGCGGAAGTCCTTCAGCGCCACAGCTGGTCGATGCAGCAGCAGCGAAAACTTCTGCGAGCCTTCGTCCTGGAAGGTGCGATCTTATACGACGGAGCCGACCACTGGTGGTTGACGCCTGCTGGCTTGGAGCAGGCTCGTAAGACCGTGCGGCTGCATCGTCTGTGGGAGATTTATCTACTGGAGTCTGCCAATGCCGCTGAGGGGCATGTCGATTTACACGCCGATGTCAGCGAACATTTTCTCGACCCGGAGCTGTTGGCCGAACTGGAGCGGCGTCTCGCCCACCGCATCCCCGCCGGGGAAGTCCCCGTCAGCCCGCACGCGTTGCAGACACCGTGAAACACACCCCGCAATGGCTTCTCCTGGCAGAGCCAGAAACTGACCCGTAGCGTCAGCCAGGGCGACCGGAAGGCCAATGTGTCCTCGCCTGTGAGGGTGATGTGCATGAATGATTCCACAAGGCTGAACAGCGAAACAGGTCCCTCCAGCGCTCGCCCTCGCGAAGTGTGTGCGTCTCAAACGTCGGTGGCGGCTCTCCGGCCCCCTCACTCCGGCCCTCCTCACCCACAGCCAAGCCGACTCCGAAAGCCATATCGCCAGTGGGCGAGAGGGAGCAGAAGCCAGCCAGCCAGCATTGACGTTTGAGATGCACACATCTTCGCTGACGCATCGGTCTGGTATGAGATGGTGGGCCAGCGCCCAAAGCGGCTGGTCCCACCCTACGACGGCTTCCAACTTCGGAGTCGCAGACTATTGAGTACCACCGACACACTGCTCAAAGACATCGCAGCTGCGGCAAACAGCGGGGGGAGTAGCCAGCCGGTCCAAGGATACAATAGCCCGGCAGCCAGCGGGACGCCCACCATGTTGTAGCCAAAGGCGAAGAACAGATTTTGCCGAATCGTACGCAGCGTCGCTTGCGAGAGTTCCACCGCTCGCACGACCCCGAGGAGATCGCCATGCATGATGGTGACATCAGCTGCGGAGATCGCGATGTCGGTCCCGGTGCCGAGGGCAAAACCGATGTCGGCCTGGGTGAGGGCCGGGGCGTCGTTGATACCGTCTCCGACCATGCCGACCCGCGTTTCGCCTTGCTGAGTCTCGCGGAGTAATTGCAGCTTCTGCTCGGGGAGCAGGTGAGCCACCACGCGATCGATCCCGACTTGTTTGGCGACGACTTGGGCGACCGCGGCCCGGTCACCCGTCAGCAAGACCGTCTGGATGCCCATGCGATGGAGCGTGGAGATGGCCTGGGTTGCGGACGGCCGCACCTCATCTTGGAAGTCGAAGCGGGCCTGCACGATGCCATCCACGAGCAGCGCCGTTCGCGTGACGGCGGGTGCAGCGTTCGCCGGCCTTGTGGTCGACTCTTCCCGGCTCAGTTCGATTCGGTGGCCACCGATGCTGGCCGACAGACCGCATCCGGGGACGCTGCGGAAATTCTGCACGGGGAGTGGGAGCGGCACCGTGCTCTGCTGGGCTGCGAATTCGGTGATCGCTCGCGACAGCGGATGTTCGGACAGGCGGGCCAATGCGGTCGCGACTCCCAGGGCCTCTCTCTGGGTCAGGGTGCCGTTGACCGAGAGGGCGCAGACTCGCGGTTGCCCCTTGGTCAACGTGCCGGTCTTGTCGAAGGCGATCATGGTCAGCTTCCCGAGTGTCTCCAGCGCGGCCCCGTCTCGAATCAAGAATCCGGACTTCGCCCCCTGCCCCATCGCAACCATGACAGCTGTGGGCGTGGCCAGGCCCAAGGCACACGGGCAGGCGATCACCAGCACGCTGACAGCTGCTTGAATGGCCAGTTCGGTGCGTCGATCCGCGGGGCCGAGCCACAACCAGGCGACCACCGTGAGCGCTGCGATCCCCAGAATGACGGGGACGAAGACAGACGCAACCTGATCGGCGAGTTTGGCAATGGGAGCCTTGGTGCCTTGAGCATCGCGAACGAGTCCGACGATCTTCTGGAGTGTCGTGGCGTCGCCGACTCTTTGAGCGGAGAGGGTGACGCTTCCGCCATGACACAAAGTCCCGGCGGAGACGGTCGCCCCTGGCCCTTTGGGAATCGGCATCGATTCGCCAGTCAGCATCGACTCTTCGAAGTCAGCCTGTCCAGTCAGGATTTGCCCGTCGACGGGGACACGGCTGCCCGGTCGTAACAAGACGGTATCGCCGGGATGCACCTCGGAGAGGGCCACCGTCTGTTCATGTCCATCGCGAATGACAACTGCTTCGGAGGGGGCCAGCTGAATCAGTTCATCAATGGCTTTCGAAGCCTGGCCCCGGGCCCGCTCCTCCAGCCACCGCCCGAGGAGGACAAACGTAACGATCATTACCGCCGCGTCGAAATGCATGCTGGCATGGTGACCACGCCCGAACATCAACTCCCAGGTTCCCGCCAGAAAGGCGATCCCCGATCCGAGTGCAATGAGGGTATTCATATCGCTGGAGCCGTGCTGCAACCGAGCGAATGCCCCGACGAAAAACCCTCGACCGAAGCCGAACACCACAGCGGCAGAACTGACCACTAACACAACTTGCCAACCGGGAAACCGCCACGAGGTCATGCAGAGCAACATCACCAGGATTGAGATCCCGGCGCTGATGATCCAAGGGCGCGGACTCGCCGCTGACCGGGGAGCCGACCCGGCGAGCGCGACGTATCGGTAACCGAGTGACTCCAGAACCGGTCCCCAATGCGGGAGGGCCGCCGCGTTCGCGGTGACCACGGTTGCCTCGCGCGTCGCGAGATTCACTCGCGCGTCAACCACTCCCGGAACTGTGCGCAATCCCGATTCCACTCGCGAGACGCAGCTGGCACAGTGCATCCCTTCGACCAGAAAACGCGTCTTCGTCCCCGCAGGAAGCGGGGGCTTCTCGGGATCGAGGGAAGGCGAATTCAAGACGGGAAGTTCGTACATAGCTTGTGTGTCCTCGGTTCAACCATACTCCACTGAAGCCGCAGCCGCCATCTGCCTCGGCTCGGGTGTGTGCATCCCCATCGTGGGTGAGTTGTAAAATCAAAATTCACCGCGAAGACTTGGAGTGGGCTTCACCCACAACCCGCGTGAGTGCGAAGAGACTCTCTGCGCTGCTGACTTGGCCCCCTTCTTTGTCCCGTCAGGGACGGTTGAGGCTGTGCGATTGACCCGCAAAACCAACACGAAACAGCTTTGCCAAGCCATTTGAAATTTGCGCAGCGAACACACACATCGAGAATTAGTAGTCGTACGTAGGCACGGAGAGGAGTCGAGGGGCGAGAACCTACATCTCGCCACTTCAACCAAGAGGAAAGAGATGGCCAGTCGTTCTCAGGCCCTAGCTGGGTGTCTCACACCAGGCACTCCCTCCACCCAATTGATTTTGTCAGTGCCTCCGTGTCTCCGTGGCGACCTTATTTCTCGAACGACGCCGGGGACGCACTGCCTCGGCTCGGGTTGCGAGTCCGACCAGCTCACGTCACGATCTTCCACTTCACGTTCACAGCCACTTCATCGGAGTCCCCTTGCGTCTATTCGTCTCCGAGTTCATCTGTGGGGGAGGCTGGTCCGGGAGTGAGTGTCCCCCGAGTCTGGTTCGCGAAGGGGCCGCGATGCTGCGGGCCTTTGTCGGGGACGTGCTGCGGATTTCGGGAATGCGAGTAGTGACCACCTGGGATTGCCGACTGGGCATTGAACTCGGGATCACTTCGGAGTCCTTAGAGGTCATCGAAGTCTCAAACGCGAACGAAGAACGGGAGGTCTTTGCCCGCTTGTGTCGCGATGCGGATGCGTCCTATGTCATCGCTCCCGAGTTGCATGACGAGTTGTCACGACGGGTCACTGTCGCCAGTGGCTCGGGCAATAAGCGCCCTGTCGCGGGCCAAATGACGCCCGCTTGCAACCTCAACTGCTCGGTCGAGGCCATCGATCTGTGCGGGGACAAATGGGCGATGTACGAACACTTGGCTCATTGCGGGATTCCGACCATCCCGACCTCTCGCGTCGGCGTCGAAAGCGATACATCGGCGTTCGGCTGGCCCCGCGTGCTCAAGCTCCGCCAGGGAGCGGGGTCGCAAGCCATGCAGCTGGTGACTTCACCCGCGGACTGGGAACAAGCGACCTCTCGCTACGACAGCTCGAACCGCTGCGCCGAGGCGATCGCTCAGCCGTACATTCGCGGAATCGCACTCTCGATGGGAGCGATCGTGGATCGTTCTGGAACAGTGCAGCTTCTGCCCGTGGCCGATCAGTGGATCGATCCGGAGCAAGGATTCGCCTATCTCGGAGGTCGGATTCCGTCGGATCGAGCGATTCCTAGAAACATTCGCGGAGCGAACGTAGAACGGACGCCTACGACCGTTCCGTCCAGACCTGGGGGTCCAGAAGACGATCCCACGCTCAGACTCGTGAGAGACACTCTCTCGACGATTCCTGGTTTGCAGGGCTATGTGGGCGTCGATTTGCTGAACCCGCAGAGTCCTGCCCTGGGCACTCCGCTGATCGTCGAAATCAATCCACGCCTCACGACGAGTTATGTGGGGTATCAACGGCTCTGCCTGGATAATCTGGCAGCGTTGTGGATCGGGAATGAGGCGCACCGGACGGGACCACGTTGGCGGCCCGGACAGGTCGAGTTCAATTCTGCGGGAGAGTTTCGATGAGCACAGTGATCGGTCTCGACATCGGCGGGGCGAACATTAAGGTCTCGAATGGCCTCGACCGGACCGTCGAAATCCCGTTCCCGATGTGGAAAGATCCGGACGGGTTGACGGCTGCGTTGCGGTCACTCGATGCCGTGATTTCCCAGACTCCGGACATCATCGCCCTCACCATGACCGGCGAGTTAGCCGATTGCTTCCGCACGAAATCCGAGGGAGTCGAACACATTCTGACTTCCGTCGAGGCGGCTTTTCCGCACTCCGAAATTCGCGTCTGGCAAACCGGAGCCGAGTTCTTCAACATCGAAGAGGCGCGCGAGTTTCCCATTCTGGTCGCAGCTGCGAACTGGCATGCGCTGGCGACATGGGCTGGACGGGCGTGTCCGCAGGGGGTGTCGCTGCTGATCGACATCGGGTCGACGACGACCGATATCATTCCGCTCAGCCAGGGAATGCCCGTCGCCGACGGCGGCACCGACCCGAGTCGGCTGCTCAGTGGAGAGCTGGTCTACACGGGAGTGCGTCGCACCCCGCTCTGCGCGTTGGCCTCGCATGTCGAACTTCGTGGCCAAAAGATCGGAGTGGCCGCCGAGCTGTTCGCCACGCTGCGGGATGTTCACGTGTGGTTGGGAGCGATTCCCGAGGCCCCTGAGGACTGCGACACCGCCAATGGTCGACCGGCCGCGCGCGAGTTTGCTCGCGATCGATTGGTCCGCATGCTGTGTGCGGATGCCGACGAGATCAGTGAAGCGGAGACGGACGATCTCGCCCGGCAGTGGGCGGCGCTCCAGCGTTTCCAAATACAGCAGGCGGTCGAACGAGTCGTCTCGCGGCAGAACAGTGCGCCCCGGATGGTGCTGCTGTCCGGTGAGGGCGAGTTCATCGCTCGGCAAGTGCTGCGGGAGATGCCGTCGCTCTCGGGCGTGGAAACGCTATCACTGGCCAGTGTGCTGGGGTCCGCACACTCCGTCGGGGCCTGTGCTTACGCCGTCGCGAGGCTGGCCACCGAGCGGCCTTGAGCGGGTTCCTCCCGGAGCGACGTTCGCCAGAACGTGGGCCAGTGAGAGGAGGCGTCGAAATGGAGAACGATCTTTCGGTGGAAGCTCGCCGAGGAGTGGCTTGGAGCAGAAGTCAACACCGTCTGGCACCCGCCCACCTTCTGGCAAAGGTAGCGACTCAGAGTCTCCCCCGGGCACGCCGAAAACGTGCCCCACTGAGACGTTTTCCCGCTGCGATACGGTGGCCCTCCACGCTATGATGCACCCATGTCGCACCGCACGATCATTGACGGGTACAACCTCTTGCACGCCGCTGGGCTGGTGCGCGGCAAACTGATCGGCAAGCAGTTGGAGGGGGCGCGGCATCGTTTGATGAAGCGGCTGGCGTACCAGATGACCAAAGAGGACCGGGCGACGACGACCGTGGTGTTTGACGCCAAGTCGATGCTGGTGGTTTCTTCTCGGGAGGAGTTGATCGAGGGGATGAAAGTCCTCTACCCAGAGCCGGGTCACGAGGCGGATGAGTTGATCGAACAGTTGATCGCCGAAGAGCCTCATCCCCGGAAGCTGCGGATTGTGTCGAGCGATCGTCGGCTCCATCGAGCCGCCCGCGAACGGATGGCGACCGCCATCAACAGCGACCGCTTCTTGGACGAACTCGATGAGCGACGGGCTGTCCCCACCGAGGAAGGTGCCGCTGCGGCGGGTCGTCCCCCGGTTCCCATTCCCAAAGAGTCCTTGGCCCCTGGGAGTGACGCGAAGTCCCCTGCGGGTGATGTCGCTTATTGGCTGAAAGAATTCGGGGAGATCGCCGTCCCAGAGGATGCCGATCTGACAGCGGCGCTCGAGCAGAGCCTGTCGGGCCAGGCCCCCGCAGATGTTCCCACTCCGAAGAAGATCGTCCCGCCCTCGCGGACAAATGCTCCGAAGTCGACCTCCGCTCAGCAGTCGCTGATCGTCCCCCTGCCCCCCCGACCAAGCATCGCGACCTTGCCGCCGCGTGGAAAGCTCCCCACGTCACAGGTCACTCCCGAGCCGGAACCGCTCCGAAATCAGCCCGGCCCCGAACGGGCCGACGCCGATTTAGAGTTCTGGAAGGATGCGTTGCAGCAGGTCCTCGAAGAAGAACGTCGCAAGTCGCCGTAGGCCAGTCGAAACGCCAGCTGAGAATACGCTGAATCGTCACCGTACCTACCTTCGCCAGAACGCCGGTACGCGGACTGGCGACCCGCTCGACGTTTCTCGTTAACATTCAGCCACAACGCCCATTCTATTTTGGGCGTGCGGACGGAAACCACTTGAGCGGCGAGCCATGTTGACGGGGCGGGCACTTCAGCAGATTCTTCGCAGCTGGCATTCAGCTGGGCTAGAGTATTTGCCCAGAGTCGCGGCTCTTCAGATCGAGACACTCATTCCGGCAGCCGCTCCGACCGAACTTCTTCGATCACCCACTCTCGATGACGACCCCATTCCTATGGCTCGCAAGTCCGCTGCAGCTGCTGTTCGTCCCGAATTGCCGGTTGTCGCAGTGGCTCCGGAGATTTCTCAGAAAGGGAGTCGCGAGAGCCGGTTGTCGGCGTTGGCCACTCGCGTATCGCAGTGCCTGCGTTGCCAGGAACTCGCGTCGACCCGCACGCAGACGGTCTTTGGGATCGGCAATCCAGATGCCAAGGTAATGTTCATTGGCGAGGCCCCCGGAGCGGATGAGGATGAAACGGGTGAGCCCTTCGTCGGTCGAGCTGGCCAGTTGTTGACGAAGATTATCGGGGCGTGTGGCTGGACGCGGGAGGAGCTGTACATCTGCAATATTTTGAGATGTCGTCCTCCCGGGAATCGGGCTCCGGCTGCCGAAGAAGCACGCAACTGCCGCGAATACCTCGACGGGCAGATCGCGATCGTCGACCCCGACTACATCGTCTGTTGGGGGACGACGGCCGCTCAAAATCTGCTGGGCAGCGAGGAAACGATCGGCAAGCTGCGAGGCCAGTTCTTCACGCATGGGCGAGCAAAGGTGCTGTGTACCTATCACCCGTCCTATCTGTTGCGTAACCCGGAGGCGAAGAAGCCCGTCTGGGAAGACATGAAAGTGCTGCTGGCCGAAATGGGAGTGACCCCTCCGCCGCAGTCGAATGGAGGGTAAGAGGTCAGTGGTGAGTGAGGGGCAGATTTCCGAAGTCTTCGAAGACTTCGGAAATCTCAGTTCGCTCCCCCGACCGAATATCCTCCTCGATCCCCTCGCTCGTTCTCTCACCTCTCACCTCTCACCCTCTGCCAGAGACTCGCATGAACTTGGCCTCGGATGTCAGATACCTGATCCTCCAACGCGGCTCGGCCCGTCTGCAAGTCTTGGAGATTCGTCCCGGACAACGGATCACGATTGGCCGTACTCCGGGGAACAGCCTGGTCGTCCCCGATCGCAAGTGCAGCCGCGTTCACTGCGAGGTCTTCTGTGGCAATGGAACGTGGTACGTCCGCGACAATCAAAGCCGGAATGGGGTCTTTGTCGAGGGAGCCAAGATCGAGGGAGACACTGTCATCCAGACGGGTCAGACCATTGCCGTTGGCGACTTCTCGATCCAGATGACATCGCTTCATCCCGAGCAAGTCCCGCCCGATGGAACCGGGAACTCGCTGACTCCCGCCACCGACGACCAGGACGGCTTCGAGATCATCGAGCGTAAGTCGATGACTCAATACGACAACGCCCACGGGCTACATGCCACTCGCGTCGGCCCATTGGGGGCTGCGGACCTGTTCAAGCTGTCTCAGTCGATGCAGACTGCCGACGACATCGAGGCTCTGGCGGGAATCACACTCGATGGGCTGCTCAAGGTCATTCCAGCCTCGATGGCCGCCCTGTTGCTGTTACCCGATGACGACGAAATCACCGATCCGCAACATCTCAAAGTGATGGCCATGCGGGTCCCGGAGGACCAACCGAAGGAGCTGCGATTCTCGTCGCATTTGTCCGAGCAGGTATTTCGGTCGCGAGAGGCTGTGCTGGCTCATGATGTGTCGCAATGTACCGCGCTCGCCCGGAGTGAGAGCCTCGAAATGCTGGCCGCCGAGAGCGTGGTTTGCGCTCCGATTCGATTGGATGGTCGTCCGATCGGCGTCATCCATCTCTACTCGACTTCAGTGACGGACCCCCTGGATAGCCGACACTTGGAGTACACGCTCGCCGTCGCCGACCACATGGCGGGACTCGTTCGGAAGACCCGCGACCGTCAGAAACTGGCGCAAAACCTCGTCATCTCGGAACAGCGCAGCAAGGAATATCAAGCCCAGCTGGGACTGGAGTCGGAGCTGATCGGCAAGAGCGCCGCAGTGCAAAAGCTGAAGCAGGCGATTGGCCGCGTGGCGCGGTCCGACGCGACGGTGCTGATTCGCGGAGAAAGCGGCGTGGGCAAGGAACTGGTCGCCCGCGCGGTCCACTTCAACAGCCCGCGCCGCGATGGGCCCATCATCTGCGTGAACTGTGCGGCCCTCACCGAGACGTTGCTGGAGAGTGAACTCTTTGGGCACGAGAAGGGGGCCTTCACCGGGGCGACCGGGATGAAGGCGGGCAAGTTCGAGCAAGCCCACGGCGGCACGTTGTTCCTCGATGAAGTCGGCGAGATGAGCCTGGAGGTCCAGTCGAAATTCTTACGCGTGCTGGAGACTCGAGAGTTCGAGCGCGTCGGCGGCAGCAAGACGATTCGCGTCGATGTCCGTGTCGTGACCGCAACCAATCGCGACTTGGAACAAGCGGTTCGCGATCACAAGTATCGCAGTGACCTGTTCTATCGATTACAGGTGATCGAGCTATTCGCCCCCCCCCTGCGCGAGCACCCCGAGGACATTCCCGATCTGGCCCGCTATTTTGTCGAGCGTTTCATTCGCAACCAGAAATCGAAAGTCCGGGGCTTCGACCGCTCAGCAATCGACAAGATGTGCAAACACACTTGGCCGGGGAATGTGCGCGAGCTGCGAAACGTGATTGAGCGAGCGGTCATTCTCTCCGAGCGGGAGTTCATCAACGAGGAAGACATCGTCCTCTCGAAGCTGGAGCTGAACCCGCATGGGACTCCCGCCGCCGCGGCACCCGCTGCGGTCGTCGTGCCGAGTCCTGCCCCCGGACTCGCCGCGACTCCCGATGCTCCGACCGGAGAGACCGCCTTCGACCCGCGATACCGACTCTGGGATAGCCTGATCCAAGCCAGCCGCAACCTCGATGATGTGGAGCGGCTCTATATCGAAGCTGTGCTGCGCTCCTGTGGCTGGAACAAATCTAAAGCCGCCCGCATTTTGGGAGTCGAACGCACGACCCTCGACCGCCGCCTGAAAAAGTACGGCTTCGCGCGGCCCGACGGCGAAGGCGATGACAGCGACACCGTGGACAGCGATGACTGACCGGCGGCTTGGTGTGGGCCACGTTTTCTACGTGCCCTTCCTGTTGGATTGAAATCGAGACAACACCCCACGGGAGAGAACTCCGAGTGGGGGGTCCGCGAGTGAGCCACGCTCACGAACAGGCACTCTGCACCCCGAGCTCAAGAAGGTCAGATTGATGATCACCGGCATCCGAGTGCCCAATTGCAAGATTCTCCGAAAGGTCGAAGTCCCGATCAGCGAGCGTCTCACTGTGATTGTTGGTCCAAATGGAAGCGGCAAATCGACACTGCTCTCGTGGAGCAATGTTGCGACGAGTGGATTACCTCCCGAAGAGTCAGAGTTCCAGGGTGCAGTCACACTCGATG
>Ga0105046_10014459_pt1 | contig 12167 bp, 8 predicted proteins | sample MAT03_FD_78385 | JGI IMG/M metagenome (GOLD analysis project Ga0105046, IMG submission 78385) | Freshwater microbial communities from Lake Fryxell liftoff mats and glacier meltwater in Antarctica - MAT-03 (megahit assembly) | ecosystem: Environmental > Aquatic > Freshwater > Ice > Liftoff...
AATTATTTCAATGAGTTACAAGAACGCATTCGGGAAATACGAATCTCGGAACAATTTTTCTATCAAAAAATTAAAGATCTTTACACCACCAGTATCGACTATGAACCCAAAGGCGAAAAGACACTTGAATTTTTTAAAGTAGTCCAAAACAAGTTGCTCTGGGCAATCAGTGAGCAAACGGCAGCAGAACTGGTGTATCGCAGAGTAGATGCAAAACTTCCATTGATGGGAATGCAGGCCCTTGATAAAAACGATGCTGTTTCTATAAAAAAATCAGACGTAAGTATTGCTAAAAACTATTTGAAGGAAGAAGAAATAAAACTGCTTGGGCTTTTAGTGGAACAATACCTCTCCTTTGCAGAAACAATGGCGCAGCAACGCACGCCTATGTACATGAAAGATTGGATTGCACGCTTAGATAGCATACTGCAATTAAACGGGCGAGAATTGCTTAGCCATGCAGAAAAAGTAAGTCACGAGATGGCGCTCAAAAAATCAAATGAAGAACTTGAGAAATTCCGATTATCGCAAAATGTAGAGGAGAAAGAACAAAGCATTAAAGAATTGGAAGAAGATATTAAAAAGTTGAAGCATCCTAAAAAATGAAATTCACAGAAGCAAGTTTAGAAAAGGCATTTACCGAATTATTGGGACAAGAAGGATTTCCAAACCATTTAGGTTTCACAATTACCCGTAAGCCTGAGGAAGTATTAATTGAAGCGGATTTACAAACTTTTCTTTTAACCAACTATGCCAATGAAGGCATTACAGTGACCGAAACAAAATCCGTTATTCTTCAACTCAAATCACTCTCAGCTTCTGACTTATACGAAAGCAATAAAACATTTTTAAAAATGCTTTCAGATGGTTTCGTTTTAAAAAGGGAAGACTGTAATCAAAAAGATATTTACATACAACTGATTGATTATTCTGGTCTTAATAAACACCGCCAGTCAGACGCAGAACAACTATTGACTATCGTGGCTGCTGCTGAAGAAGTTTATGAGATTGATAACAACATTTATAAATTCGTAAATCAGTTAGAAATTGTTGGTACAGAAAAACGTATACCAGACGGCATTGTTTATATAAATGGTTTGCCTTTAGAAGCCTTTGAATTTAAATCTGCCATTCGCGAAGAGGCAACTATTTATAATATGATAGATTTATTTTCTGCTGAGAATCAAATTCATTGTGTCACGAATTTTCAAGACCTTATTTCTACGCCGTTTCAGGGAGAAATGAATGCAATTTGTTGGACGCGTCAACTCATAGGGGATTTTTCTGAGATTATTAAAAAGGTTGAGCCAAGTGGAAATATAGCAACACTTGAAGAGGACGAACTTCGTGATCTCCAGTTGAGTGAACAGGGACAACTTGCCCGTAACATTCTTTTAAATGACTTGAAGCTATTACAAGCTCATGGGGCATCGCCTATCCTCAACGTGATCAAGCACTATGACAGGGATGATAACGACCCATTTTTTCCCACCGATGTTTATTCTTTTCACGTAGATCGCTCTCCTATAGCAACCGATACCTTTTTATGCACTTACTATGGCGAGTCGAGTGAAGTATTGCCAAATTCGCAGGGCGAACAGAAAGTGCTGATTCCGGAAATACGTGATGAACTCAAAAAACAATACTCGGGGCCAGATGAAGGTTTTGAATCTTATTTAACTGAACATTTTTTTGATCTGCACTATCAAGCTAAACCTAATGCACGCCCAATAAGCCTAGGCCTTGGACACCTATGGAAGTTAGCGGTTGATCACCCTGAAAGTAAAGTTCCTCCTTGTGTTCACTGTGCACCAAAAGAAAAATCGGGTCAAACGAGGTTGTTGATGATCTGTTGAATCCAAACCTTAAAAGAAATGAAATACCCCGAAGCAGAGCTTCGAGGTATCGCGTTACCCGAACAACTGTAATTGCTGTTTGTGTAACTCTGTGTAATTTCTTTCTTGCCCTTGTGATTTAACATATGCTTTTATTGTACTTTCATCACCATGCTTTCCCACTGTTATTAACATAATACCCCTTAGACCAAAATTCACCACACCAAAGTTTAACTTTTACTTCTGGATGCATCTTAAATATTTCTTTTGCAGTAATACTTTGTTACAGTACGAATTATTTTTGTTGGACTTTCCATAGGAACACTTTGGATCAAGAAATGAACATGGTCCAAATCTGTACCAATTTCAATAAAAGCTATATCATAGCGTTTTGATATTTCAAAGCACACTTCTTTCAATGTTTTTTCGACATCAGCACTAAATACAACTCTTCTGTATTTTGCTGGACAAACAAAATGATACAAAAGCACTGATACGTTATGACGCTTATGGATATATTCACTCACTTAACAATATTACAAAAAAGAAGCGAAGCAGAGCTTCGAGGAATTAAACCCGAAAGAGATTAAAAAAAGACTATGACCGATTGAGAACATTAAACGCTGGTCACAACAGCTGTTGCAGAGGGTTACTTTTCGATATTCAGCGAATTTTGATGGACAGTCTGACGATAGGTTCTTCGGAAAAAAAACTATTATCAATTTTCGGCAAGCCAGACCGGTCTGGCCGGAAGCATACTCCTATCGAAAGATTCCAATATGGGAAACATATCGGATTTCAGAAAATATTTTCAAAAAAATTTATCGCTACGACGGGCCAACACCCGGCAGAATCTATCTGTTTTTTATAATACGATCTGGAAAAGTAATCTACAAAAAGTTATATGTTGATGTCTGTTGAGCTAATGAATTTAAATCCGCGCAAGCTTATGAGAAATCGTTTTTTCACAGGCGCACGGGTGCAGTCCACTATAGCCAGTGCGATAGCCATCAAATGTTGACAGATAAGGACTAAAAATAATTGCCATGAAAATTATTATACTAACTCTTTTTCTTATTGCTTCACCTTTTCTATTGGTCGCTACACTGTATTTGCTTTCAAAGCGCAAAGAAGTTCTGCGATTTGCCATCATTCATATAGCTGTAATGCTGACCTTGCACTCTACTTTGTGTCTGTCGGAAAACTAGGTGTTTGGATGGAAAAATTCAGTTTCGAGGCGTGTTAAAAAAAATGATTGTGAGGTTTACTGGGGTAAATGAGCGATTATTTTTTTGACACAACGACGAAAATGGACTTTTCGGCCAAACACTACTTAACAAAAAAGAGCGTGCATAAGGCGCAATAGTTAAAAGCGATGGCTAATGGGCGCTAACGTAGCGATTCGAGAGCACACATTCCGTAAGCAAAAGCCCTGTATTTTAGTGTTTCCTGCACATTGGCCAAATTCCGACAGACTTGTTTACTTTGATTGATCTTTTTTATTTTTGAATGTCTTGGTATTAGTTTGTGTAGGGATAAAGAAACGTTCTATTGCATCAGACAAACCTCAATAACGCAAAAAAAACCCGCAGTTAAGCAGGTCTTTTTTAACATGTACCAAAACTTATGTAGATCCACTTATTCTTTGATGATGCGTTTTACACCTTTTGTTTTTCCATCGTTTAATTGCAGGATGTAAACACCTTTGCTAAAATTTGAAAGATCAATCTGATTTTGTTTTGAATCAATAGTACCAATAGCAACCGGCACACCGATTGAACTATAAATCGCATAATATAAAATAGTGTTCGACTCAACCGTCACGTAATTTTTAGCAGGGTTTGGATATACCAAAAACTTAGAATTGTCAAACTCTATAATGCCCGTGCAATCTGAGACTGTAATCGAAATCTGCGCGTTTGAAGTACATAAGTCCGTATTCGCACCTGTTAAATAAAAAGTTGTGGAGACTCCCGGAGTCACAGCGATGAATCCATTGTTATTAATCCCTATCCAGGTATAGGTAGTAGCTCCACTAGCAGTAATAGTTGTTGTTTCGCCACTGCAAATTAATGAGTTGGTTGTTGTGATAGTTAATTGTGGAGGCGTACTTACTAAAACCTGAATTGTACCGGATTTAGGACAACCTAATAAATCAGTGGATTGAACAGCGTATGTAGTTGTTACGGTAGGAGATACATTAATAATTGCTCCATTTTGGTTTGTTGACCAGGTAAAAGAGCCACTTGCGTTAGCCACTAAATTAACGGTTGCACTGGGGCAAATGGTATTACCTGTTGTTAAATTGATAATTGAAATGGGAGTAGTATTACAAGCTTCAATTGAAACCGTTTTAGTATCAATTACTGAACAAGTCCCTAATGTTTTAACAACCTGAACAGTATAAATGCCAACAGCACTTCCCCAGTTAACAGTGACCGAAGATGTACTTGCACCAGCGGTAATAGTTCCACCGCCAGCTGGTAATGTCCAACTATAAGTTATACCAGCTGTATTTGCAACCGCATAACCTGCCGTGTTATTAGTTAATGTTACAACACTTCCACTAACGAGTTGATTACCCAAAGTTGTAAATGTTACAGTTGAACTTGTGGTAGTACCGCATGCATTCGTTGAGAGTAATTTATAAATGCCAGCATCAGCTAAACTTGGATTTGTAAATGAAATTGCAGTAGTTGTTGCTCCTACAATTGCTGTAGTGCCTTTGTACCAAGCGTGAGAAGTTGGTGTGCCACTTACCGTTGCGCTAATAGCTGCGGGTGTGCCCGGACAAAAATATTTTGTACCAGAAGGTAACATAATCGCAGGTCCATTTTGACGTGTGATGGTGAATATGGAGCCAGAGCAAGGGATGTTGGGACCGCAAGCTCCGTTCATTGCAGCCAGACCGATATAAGTGATAGGTTGCGTAATCAGAACAGTTGCGCCACTTATACTGGTAATGTTTGCATTTGGTCCGGCAATGGTTCCCAAAAAATTACTGTAATTGTTTTGCAGACAGTTGGCATTTGAGTAAAATGCCCAAACCCATCCCTGGCCTTGTAATGGAGTTGTTAAAGCACCACCACTGCACGTTAATGTCACCACTTGTCCGGCGCAGGGTGTTGTGGTAGATATGTTTCTACTCGGGTTAGACGCGATACAATTTTGTGCTATGGATGCAAGCGACGCGGTTAAAAATAAAAGTGAGATGTAAATTTTTTTCATGTTTTGAATTTTATATGTGTTCACGAAATTATTAAATGATCACGCTCTGTATTTAATCACTTTCCCAAATACGCTTTTGAGTTTACGAAATCCCTGTTTGCATTTTTTTTAAAGAAAAGGTTCATTAGAAATCTATTTGAATTGAGGTCTCGCAACGGCTTTGGTCTGTATCCACAGAAAACACCGCGCAATGAAACCAAATTGCAAAACAGTCAGTTATTAATTTAGTATCCAATAACAGTTAAAACTACCCGATTTAAAAATCCGCCGCCGGATTTCTCCAACAGCTGACTCCATTGCACATGAAAAATATAATCCTTTTTGTCTGAGCCTGTTTACGCTATTTGCTTATGATAAGTTTTTTACAAGCTATAGCTCCACTATTTTCTAGTTGAACAATGTAAATACCTTTTTCAAAATTTACAGTTTCAATAGTCTCATTCCTTTCAATGAGAACTTTTGTAAAAACTAGTTTACCTGTTACATCCATAATTTTTAAAGTACTCCCAACTGCGCTATTTTTAACTTGAAAAAAAGCCCGCGCAGGATTTGGAAAAACACGAAATTCAGAATTCAGATTCGCGACATCCATAACACCCGTTACTGTAGCATTAAAATTATACATTGAATCCACCTGAGTAGATGTAAATGCACGATTTATTATTTTTAAATCATCCATAGCACCGTTAAACATAACTTCTTCGCCAACACCAATGCCTAATTTAAAAAGATCAGCATTATTTAAAGTGTTCCATGTTTTCGCCGCTGTGCAAACTTCTGTTCCATTTCTATATGTTTTTGCTGTAGTGCCATCGTAGGTGTAAGTAATGAAATACCATGTCGCGCTAACATTTGTCACACTGGTAGTTGAAAGCAGATTGTCATAGTACCCATAATAATCTACTCCATCGGATCTAATATTACCTCCTTGTGAATTAGACGTTGAGGGTTTTCCGTAAGAATAAAGCATGTTGTATTGACTCCCCACTACATTCATTTTTACCCACATCGAAATTGTTCTAGGTGAATTTCCATAAGGAAGGCCGAGTATTGTGACAGACGAGCCCGTATTAAAAATATTAAGAGCGCTGTTAGGATTACCATTTCTATCCGCTACAAATGAAGTTCCTGAATTTGGTGTAAATGGATAACTTCCAAGAACATTGTTGTAAGTATTATTAAAATTATATTCCGCAACAACTTTTGGAAAAAGATTAGCCCATGTGTTTCTGTAAATAACTCCACTGGAAGTTAACAACATAATGGTGCCGTCTGAAGCTGCCGAAACTTTAATTAAATTAGTTGGTGCCGAAGCTTCTAAAACCCAGGCTCCGCCAGAACGGTAATATAATTTTCCACCAGAAATCGCCAATACTTTTGTTGCGTCGCCAACAGAAATGTCCGTTACGTTTAAGGTAGAATTCGAAATAGCCGACCATGTTCCGGAATTATAAACCAACACATTGTTTCCCGTTGTAGAATAATCCATCGCATAAATATCTGCACTTGTACCACCCACTACAACTTTTTTAGCTGCAACTGAAGCACTTCCCGGAAGCTGTGACCAAGCAACACCGTTCCACCTGTAGACATTATCATTAGCGTTACCACCAGTAGAGCCAATAACAAAACTGGTAGAAAGTACACAAACATTGTTAGCTAGAACTCCATTAATTACATTGAATGCATTTAAAACGGGTGGATCGTTAGTAAACCTAAGTAAGTTGGATGTGGGATTCCAGTTTACTCCATTTTTTGCTATCAGCGTTCCGTCGGCCGAATAACCCACTCCATCAAATTGAGCGGGGCCAGTTACAGCGGTATAAGTGCCAGTACTAAAATTGTAATAATAAATGGTGCTTGTGTTAACAATTGCAAATTTAGTTGCTGACCCACACGCTATTTCACTTGCTCCCGCGCCAGAGAAAACAGTCCACTGCGCCATTGCACTGAATGTAGCAATCATCGTAAAAGTAAAGAGTAATAATTTTTTCATAGATTAGATTTTTATAAATGTCTAGTCCAAATTTCCGTTAAACCCGGCTCTTTTACTTAACCTTTTTACCAAATGCCAGTTTCGCTTTACCAAAATCTTGTTCATAAGTAAATTCCCTAAACAATAAGGTGTCATTTCAATCGCTCTAATTGAACCATTTGTTTATACCGTTTACTTCGCGCAGGCCTGCGCCTAAAAATAAATGGTTTTGATTAATTTATTTTCAAATTGACATTATTAGAATCGGCATTTACCCAATCAGAACGTCCACCCCTGCAAGCACCTTGGCAAAAGTTCAGCCGGCTTAGGCAAATGCCATTCACAGGCGACCCGCCAAAATCTAACTTAGAAACTGGCACAAAACCTAATGAAATTTGGTATAAAACCAATGCCCCAAAACTCTGGAAACCCACTTTGAAATGAACTTATAGTTTACAGATTTATTTTCTCAAAAAGCAAATCCACCTTATCCTGTGAAATGCCAATCTTATGTTGTTTGTCTATCACCAAATAGCCGCCGTCGGACTTACTGTATTCTGTGATGTAACTTAAGTTAACGATGTAGGATTTGTGGCATCTGAAAAACTCAAGGCTACCTGCAAGTGTATTTTCAAAGCTTTTTAGACCTTTACTAAGCGTTATCGATTTGCCATCTTTTAAAATGACTTTTGTATAAGCGCCATCACCCTGAAAGAATAAAATAGAAGATGTTTCAACAAATGAAACGGTATTAAGTGTGTTTAAGGCAATTTTTTTTGATGTTTTGTTTTTCAAATTGTCTCTTAACACTGAATAATTTTCTTTGTTTCCATTTTTTTCTTTTTCGTAAAGATCCATTGCCTTTTTTAAATCTGTTTCTTCAATGGGTTTCAAAAGATAATCTACTGCCGAAAGCTTAAATGCCTGGATGGCATATTTATTATAAGCCGTAACAAATATGATGGAGAAGCTGATCTCTTTTTCATCAAAAAAATCAAGTAGCTCCAAGCCGCTATGTCCGGGCATTTCAATGTCTAAAAACACAAGATCCGGCTTGTGAGCTATGATTGCCTTTACACCGTTTGGCAAATCTTTACAAAGACTCAGTACTTCCACGTTCGGGCAGTACTCGTCTATCATGCCATTTAGCAAGGTTCTTGCCATTTCTTCGTCATCTATAATAATAGCTTTGTACATTTTAAAAAATTGGTATAACTAATTTCACGATGGTACCATCCACGGTTCCGTCAGCATAGAGTTTATCACATATTTCAACGGCAACTTTGTCTACTTTACCCTTGTTTAATATTTCTAACCTTTTTTCGTTCGCCTGTGTAGCAAAGGATTGGTACTTCTCACTTTTAATTTTATTCAGCTCCCCCGATCGCGCTCTGCCAATCCCATTATCAGTTACCGTCACCAGTAAGTTTTTATCTGCTTCTTCAAAAACGATTTGCAACAGTTTAGCACCATCTTTATGCAACAAGCCGTGCTTCACAGCGTTTTCAACGTAAGGTTGAATTAACATAGGTGGAAGTTCAATGCGCTCTTTGTTCTTAATATTCCCTACGTCTATAATGTATTCAAAGCCGTCTTTAAACCGCATTTTTTCCAGTTCCAGGTACAGTGTGAGCGACTCTATTTCATCGCTCAGAGAAATGGTTTCTTTTTCTGATTGTTCTAGTATAACACGCGTAAGCTTTGAAAATTTAGCAAGATAGCTATTTGCCTTTGACTTGTCATTTATAAAAATGTAAGCTTGGATAGTGTTTAAAGCGTTGTAAAAAAAATGTGGATTCATCTGCGATTTTATAGAAGTCAAAACCGATTTATTCAGAGTATATTCCAATTTTATTTTCTCTTGAAGCAGGTTGTTTTTGTCTTCAAGTAATTTGTTTTTATTGTGGAGTTTCCGCACTTGCCATTTATAGAAAATGAGTCCGCCAACAAAAAGCATACAACTCGTTAAAGCAATAAACCAGCCTGTCGTCCAAAAAGGAGGTAATATAATAAATTCAATGTTAGTCTGCACTAATTCGTTATTGAGTTTAAATTCGATTTTATAATCGCCTGGCGATAGTTTTGCAAACTGTAGGCTACGGATTTTATTTTCAATTAAGTTCCAGTTGCCATCATTTATCCGATAGAACAACTGGTTTACATTTACAGTCCCAAAATCAAGGATCGAAAATTTAAGGCTTAGAGCGTTTTGATCATGATAAAATGTGTTTTTTTTATGAGGATTGTACTTTTTGTTGTTCACAAAAATCTCATTCAAATAAAAAAGCGCTTCACTCTTATCTACATTTTTTCGTGAAAGGCTTACGTCTATTACTCCGGCGGTGCTAATTAAATAAAGTGTTTCGCCTTTTAAAAGAAGGTCGTTTATTTCGTAAGGACTTATATCGAGGTTTAAAAGCGTTACCTTGTTGCTAAGCAGACTTAACTCATATACCGACCTGCTGCTTACGATCACCAGCTTATTCTCGAAATACCTGATTAGTTTTACATCATTTTCATCAATGTGCAAGCGCGGATTAAGTAACACAAAGTCTTTATTGTTTGTTACTTTGTAAAGACTGCCCTTTGTGGATAAGGCATACAAATTACTTTTACAATAAATAATCTTCGATGCATAAAACGTTTCGTTGTGAAATTTTATCTCGGCGGTTTCAGACGTATCGCACTTAAAGAGGCCATTATTAGCAGCAAAATAAATTGTTTTATCTGCCGCATTGTATGTTACTGACTTTCCACGAGAGTTATTCAACAAAATGTTCTGCTGACCTGAATATCCACTTCTATAAAAACAACTGTCCCAAACTGATTTTGATGCCTGTGATTTTTCGTTTGAGAGAACAATGCCGCTCAATCCGGTAGAAGCGATCGCATAGTACTTCTTATCAAGCCGCGCAACCTCTTTTACAGCCGATTTGTAAAAGACCGAATTTTCAGAATTCCAGGCTGGTAATTGCGGAAGTTTTTTAGAAGACCGGAAAAAATTATGAGTTACCGAGTCATAGTGAAGGTAAGGGTCATTCTGACTATCAATTCCGACGCTTTCGATCGATTTTATATTAAACTCCTTGTCGCAGGTAATCAGCTCATTCTTTTTCGTTGCGAGATAAAACCCAACCTTTGTTTCAAATATTTTATTTGGAATGAAATTAGGGAACGCGTACACTTTGGTATTGAGATCGGGTACTAGATATATTCCCTCGTCAGTTGTAGAAATCCAATAATTATTTTGCCTGTCCTTTATTAGTCCTGACACGCTTTTATTTTTGAACATCACTGATGGTGATTCAGCACGCTGTTCGTTGAGCGAATAGATACAAGTGCTGCTTGAGCCGTAAAGCCATATTTTATTATCAATAAAGGTACTTCCCTGAATAAGCCCTGGTTCTGAAGCTCCAATAGGCCTTACGAACTTGAGGTTTTGGTTAAAAATGTAAATGCGTTTATATTCATTGTACTTGCCAACTATGTAAACCAAGCTGTCGGCACAATAAATCTGTTTTGTTTTTTCGGACTTATCCTTAAAATAATCTGAAGAACTTACATTTAGATTCTCATCAATTTTATAGATAACATTGTCGAGGATACAATAAAAGTAGTTTTTATTCGAGGTAGCATGCTCTGCACCTGAAATGGTTTTATTTATTATTTTTATCAATTTTAAATTCGAAAGGTCGTATATTTCTATCCCGTATTTTTGAATCAGGAATAAGTGTTTTTCAGTTAATCCATAAGGAATAAATCCAGCAGAATTTTTTTGGTCGAATGCTTTTAAACTATCGTTCTGAACGTAATAAAGATATCCGTCAAAATTTTCGTACCATACACGACCAAAAAAATCTTCCTTAGCGTTACTTCCCGAAAAGGAGGTTTGAGAATCGCAGTGATAGGATTTATACTCAAAACCGTCGTAGCGTGTTAAACCAATATGGCTGGAGATCCAGATAAAGCGTTTACTGTCTTGAAAAACATTGTAAACTTCATTGGACGGCAAGCCATTGAATTTGTTTAAATGGATGGCATACGGATCCTGCGATTTAGCACCGATGAAATGCACAACAAAAGCTATGATCAATATATGTTTCACCTGAATGATAATTTGGCAGAATATAAACTTAACGCTTTGCGCAAAATTACCATAATCACGTAATAAACAATGAAAAAACATCATTGGCTTTAGCGTTTTTAGCACCAGCCATGGCATCTACAAATGCTTCTACAGTTTCCACATCAAAGTCCTTTAACTTGGCCCCCTCCTTAGACAATACATCGCCAATCTCAGTGCCATCAAAACCTATACTTACAATGGCAATTACACCCTCGTCTAATTTAATGAAGGTATTATCGCCGCCAGTTCCAAACCAAACTATTTTTTTTGAATTATATAATTTTTCACATAAAAAATTTTGTATTTGGCCGCCTTTCCATTTTATGGCTGATTTATTTTCTATTTTACCGTTTGCTTCTCCAATAAAAGTAAGTTCGATTTCTTCCTTCTGTTTTTTCTTCAACTTCATCATGTTCTCAAATTCAAGTCCGTCAGCGGCATAATACTTCCAACTTAATGCAGGCACCTGTTTGGGCGAAAGTTGTTGCAGCTGCAATGTATAGCATCCTTGCGATTAGCTTTTTTTCATGTTTTTTTGTTCAACTGCTTACTTTCTTTTCTGCTATTTTTAACTCTGCTACTTGCCTTTTGAGCAATGTAGCTTTTCGAAAGCGTCTCTAACAAATTTTCCAGCATTTCCTTTTCTGATTCGTAATTGGTAGTGCCACTTTTTATAGGTAGTGCAATTTCCTTTGCCGTAGCCGCCAAACTGCTTGTTCTGGTTCTGCGCAAATAACGAACCTTCAAAAAAAAGCAACACCGTTGTGCTTTTAAGTATTGACTTAATACTTTTTCTACAAACATCCCCTTTTTTGCCATAGATTTTGTAATTGCTTTTAGCAATCACGGTTTTCGCTTTACGAAAGTCAGTTTTCATTAATTAGTGTTTGGCCGAAAACTCCATTTTCGTCGTTGTGTCAAAAAAAATAATCGCTCATTTACCCCGGTAAACCTCACAATCATTTTTTTTAACACGCCTCGAAACTGAATTTTTCCATCCAAA
>Ga0105046_10014460_pt1 | contig 12167 bp, 12 predicted proteins | sample MAT03_FD_78385 | JGI IMG/M metagenome (GOLD analysis project Ga0105046, IMG submission 78385) | Freshwater microbial communities from Lake Fryxell liftoff mats and glacier meltwater in Antarctica - MAT-03 (megahit assembly) | ecosystem: Environmental > Aquatic > Freshwater > Ice > Liftoff...
CAGTGCTTCGATCAGATCCTGATTGCGCGTCAGCACCTCGGATGCACCCAGCGCCTGCAATGCGTCGCGCTTGTCGGCACTGGTGATGGCGACCACTTCAGCCCCCCGAGCCAGGGCCAGTTGCACCGCTGCCGAACCGACACCGCCTGACGCGCCAGTGACCAGCACCCGGTCTGCGGCGGTCACCGCGGCACGCGTCAGCATGTTCTCGGCGGTCGAATAGGAACACGGGAACGAGGCCAGTGCAACATCGTCGAGTGCACTGTCGATCCGGTACGCATGGCGCGACGCAACCACCAGATACTGCGCGAACGCACCGTCGCAATCCGAACCGAGGAACCGAGGCTGGGAAAGCAGCTGGCCGCCGGCCTCGCGCAGACAGGGCTCGACCAGCACCCGTTCGCCGATGCGCCCGGCGTCGACACCTTCGCCGACAGCCACGACATGACCACACGCGTCGATACCCTGGATGCGGGGAAACGCCACCGAAGAGCCGGTCCAGCCCGCATCCCGCGCTGCGCCGTCGCCCTTGGAATACCAGCCGGTGCGCAGGTTGAGATCGGTGTTGTTGACCCCGGCCGCGCGCACCCGGATCAGCACGTCTGCGCGGCCAGGCCGCGGGAGCGGTAGGGTATCGCTCCACTGCAACTGGTCGAGGTCGCCATGGCCGCTCAGCAATACACCGCTCATGGCGGGCGGCAAGGAACCATCCGTCAGTGGGTTACCCATCACGCCATTGTGCACAACATCCACTCGACAGCCGCGGCGGACATCCTCAGCCGCCACCGCGCTGCATGTACAGGTCGAAGCGCTTCATAAAGCGGTAACGCGCAATATCGTCCAGCTTGTTGAAGCGAAAACTCACCAGCAGGCGCGGAATACGCGCCAGCGCGATCGCACGCGGCTCCCCGACGCGCCACGACAGTGACAACTGCCCGCCATCGATGTCCGCCATCACTGCCTGCAAGACCAGCTGGTAGGGGTGCTCACCCATCGCCTGCGGTAACCAGCCCAGCCATTCGCTTTCGGTACAACCCATCTCGCGGTCGAAATTCTCGGCGTAGAACGCTTGCATGGAGTGGTGTCGGGATACGTTCGGAAGCCAAAACGGCGGGAGCCGAGCGGCAATGGTGTCGAAGCGGTGCTCAGCCGCCGGCAATCGGCGGCCAGATCGCCAGCACGTCTCCTTCCGCCAACGTGCGCGTCAGGCGGTCCTGTGGCTCCACGTATTTGCCATTGACCAGCACCAGATGGACCATTTTCTCCGGCAAGGCCATCGGCGCGATGATCTGGCTGATGCTGGCGCCAGGTGCCACATCCATCTCCAGCATGTTGGTGTATTTCACTGCTGGAGGCAGGTAGTCCGTGAGCGAGGCAAACAGCTTGAGCGTGATCTTCATGGCGCCACTCTACCTGCGCCGCGCATCGGCCGCTCCGGTCCAGCCGCTTTGCGCCTGCGCGCTGGCCAGGTAGGCGTCCATCAACCGGGTCGGATCCTTCTTCAGTGCGTCCTTCCAGGCGCCAAGACGGATCTGGCCCTCGACCAGGCCACGCATCACGCCGACATGGCTGGTCCAGCCGACGCTGTTGCAGCCCACCAGCACGTCGTCCTTGAACTGCAGGCTCAGATGACGGCCAGCGGCCTCGTCGGTGAGTTCCACATGTTCGCCTCCGGGCAAACCCTCCCACGCGCCGAAGCTGGTGGAAATCATGCCCAGCGTGTCGAGCACGTTGATCTGCGTCACGCCCTTGAGCGACGTCACGCGCCCGACCATGTTCAGCGCCGCGACCCGTGCCTGTTCGGCAGCATTGGGCTGGATCGCGCTGATGATGGTCTTGTTGCTGACCTTGTCGAACGCCTCGGCGCAGTCCCCGGCGGCGTAGATGCCCGGCACGCTGGTCTGCAGATGCTCGTCCGTCAGCACGCCCTGCAGGCAGGTGATACCCGAACCCTCCAGGAATGCGATCGCCGGCTTGACGCCGGTAGCGCTGATGACCAGATCAACCTCCATGGTCTTGCCGTTGGACAGCTTGACCGTGAGCGCCGCGTCACCGGTACCTTTTTCGATTGCCTCGACCTTGGTGCCGGTGAATACCTGCACACCCTTGGTCTCGCACCAGTGCTTGATCATGTTGCCGGCGGTAGGTCCCATCATGCGCGGCACCATGCGGTCGCCCATCTCGACCACACTGAGCTGAACGCCACGCGCCGCCAGCGCCTCCATGATGATGCAACCGATGAATCCTGCGCCCATCTGCAGCACCCGCGCACCCGGGGTCGCAAGCTTCATGATCGCGCGCGCGTCGTCCATGGTCCAGCAGGGATGGATACCCGGCAGGTCCATTCCGGGTATCGGCGCCGTGGCCGGGCGCGAGCCAGTCGCAATCAGCAGGCGATCAAAGGTCAGCGTGTCCCCGTTGTCGAGCAGGATCGTTTTGGCCGCTGCATCGACGCTGACCGCCTGTGCATGGACCATCCGGACCGCGAGATCATCGAAATGGGTCAGGCTCTTGCGCAGATAGGTGCCGCTCTCTGCGACATTGCCGATCAGCAGATAGGGAATCGCCATACGGGAATACGGCGGTTCCTTCTCGTCGCCCACCAGCGTGATGCTGTCCTGGGGCGCATGTTTGCGGATGGTTTCGGCGGCGATCACGCCGGCCGGGCCGGCTCCGAGAATGATGTGGTGCATGAGGGTCTCCTGAAAAACGAAAGGCGGCCCCGCGGAGCCGCCTCAACCAGCGGGGCGAAGGGATGCTACAACCCCAGACGTGCCTTGGTGTCGGCCGTCGGACGGCCTTGCGGGTCCCAGCCACGGGCCCGGTAGTACTGGGGCAGCATATCGGGCAACATGCTGACCTTGCCCTTGGCCGGGCCGGTCTTCGTGGGTTCGGTCAGCAGGCGTTTGGGCAGGTTGTCGTCCTTCTCGGTGAAACCGGCGCGGTTGTTGAATTCCCGCTCCATGTTCCAGATCCGCTCGCCGATCTTCTCGAGCTCCTCGGTCGTGTACTGCTCGCCGCACGCCGCTGCCATCTGCGGTGCCAGGTCGGCCAGGCCCCAGGCAAAGGTCGTGAAGATACACAAGCCTGACGAGTCGAAGGCGGCGGTGGCATCCTGGAACGCCTTGACCAGTTCCGCCTTGCCTTCATGCTGGAGCGGATCGGTCTTGACCGGGATACCCAGTATCTCGGATGCGACGGTATAGCCGCGCAGGTGGCAGGCGCCGCGGTTGCTGGTGGCATAGGCCAGCCCCATGCCCTGGATGCCGCGCCCGTCGTAAGCCGGGAATTCCTGCCCCTTGACACTCATGGACAGGTCAGGATGGCCGTACTTGGCGGTCAGGCGTTTCGAACCCTGGCCGATCTCCTTGCCGAAACCGACACCGTTGACGGTCTGCTCGGTCAGAAAGGCCAGTGCCTGCGCGGAACCGAACGGTGCCTCGATGCCGAGTTGTTCCTTGGTCAGCACACCCATCTCGTACAGTTCCATCACCGCGCCGATGGTGGCACCGAAACTGATCGGGTCAATGCCTTCCTCGTTGCACAGCAGGTTGGCGTATTGCAGCGCCTCCAGATCGTTGACGCCGTTGGCTGCGCCCAGGGCCCAGGCCGCTTCGTATTCCAGGCCGCCGGATGCACCCCAGTACTGCGGCTTATTGGCCACGGTGAAGTGGGTCTCGTCCATCTTGCTGATTCGTCCGCAGGCAATGGTGCAACCGAAACAGGCCTGGTTGGTCACCAGATGCTTCTTGCCATCGGTCTTGCGCGGCGTCGCCATGGCCTCGGCCGAGATGTCCTTGGCGCCCTCGAACTGGGAGTCCTGGTGGTTGCGCGTGGGCAACGCACCGACCTCGTTGATGACGTTCATCAGCACCTGGGTGCCGTAGGTCGGCAGGCCTTGCCCGGTGACGGCGTTCTCGGCCAGGATCTTCTTCTTCTCGGCGACCGCCTTCATGAAGGCCTTCGGATCACGGATGTTGCCGACGCCCTTGGTGCCGCGCACCGCGATCGCCTTGAGATTCTTGCTGCCCATCACCGTACCCACCCCGGAGCGGCCGGCCGCACGGTGCAGGTCGTTGACCACACTGGCGTACAAAACACCGTTTTCACCGGCCTTGCCGATGCTGGAGACGCGGGTGAGCGGATCCTGCAGGCTTTTCTTGAGCATCTCCTCGGTCTGCCAGACACTCTTGCCCCACAGGTGCGCCGCGTCGCGCAATTCGACCTGGTCGTCGTTGATATACAGGTAGACCGGCTTGGGGCTCTTGCCCTCGAAGATCAGCAGGTCATAACCGGCCATCTTGAACTCGGCACCCCAGTAGCCGCCCGAGTTGGAGCAGGCGACCGCGCCGGTCAGGGGGCTCTTGGTGATGACGGTGTAGCGCCCGCCGGTGCTGGCCATGGTGCCGGTCAGAGGGCCGGTGGCCCAGATGATCTTGTTGTCGGGCGACAGCGGGTCGACCTTGGCGTCGACCTCCTCGACCAGGTATTTCGTGCCCAGGCCACGCGAACCGATATAGGCCTGCGCCCAATCCATGTGGGTCGGCTCAACCTTGACCGTGCCGGTCGTGAGATCCACCCGAAGCGTTTTTCCAGTCCATGCCATGGTCGTTCTCCTTTATACCGCGCTGGGCTGGTTGCCCAGCTTGTCGGCCCACTGGGCCATCTTGCCGAGGCCGGTCCAGTTGGCGTCGATGAAGGTGATGGCACCGGTCGGGCACGCATCGGCACAGGCCGGCTCACCGCCGCACAGATCGCACTTCTGGACCTTGCCGGTTTCCTCGACATAGTTGATGGTGCCAAACGGGCACGCGATGGTGCAGACCTTGCAGCCGACGCAGGTGGCCTCGTTGACCTCCATGGCACCGGTGGCCTTGTTCATCGTGATGGCCTCGACCGGGCAGGCATGCAGGCACCAGGCCTCGTCGCACTGGGTGCAGGTGTAGGGAACCTTCTTGCCGGTATGATGGAAATCGAACACCTTGATACGGGACTTGGCGGTGGCGAAGGTGCCGTAGTTCTCGAACGAGCAGGCCATTTCGCACTGCAGACAGCCAGTGCACTTCTCCGGGTTGATGTGCAACACCTTTTGCATGCGTCTCTCCTGTGGGTGATGGCGCCTTTGCAACGCCTTGCCTATGAATAAATTACTATAGGCATTGTTGAAGCAGGCCACGCGAAATCAGCTAGGGAGAACCCTAGGTTTTAGGTGACCGTAGATCAGATATTCTCAATTTGAGACAAGCAAGCGGAGGGTGATTGACAGACTTCATCAGCATCTTCAGAGTCGGTGTCGTGTTGGCGCTGGTATCGGGCGCCAGCCATGCACAGTCCACACTGCCTGCGCCGCGCGGTCAGCTGCTGTACGACAACCACTGCGTCGCGTGCCATGACAAGGACGTGCACTGGCGCGATGCCAAGGTGGTGAACGGTTGGCCCACATTGGTGGCGCAGGTGCGCCGATGGCAAGCGGTGGCCAGGCTCCAGTGGACCGAGGACGACATCCTGCAGGTTGCGCGCCATCTCAACAACACCATCTATCGTTACCCGGTGGCGGCGACGGCACAACGCGAATAAGGGGTCAGCACCGGCATCGGGCACAATCGATTGACCATGCAACCCGCAGCTCACGGCCGCGACGCTTTGCCGATGCTACTGACGCGGCTCGATGGTATTGCCCGCGCGCGCCAGACACTGCTGCGCGAGGGTGCGGTCGGCGCCGTCGGACTGATCGACCCCTGGATCGCCCGCTCCTGGCAGCGCTGCCTGGCACTGGGCCACGCGCCTCAGCAGCGGGTCGGTTTCGACGCGGTATCGACTGGCGCGATGCGTCGCGCCCGCGAGCGCAACCGGGTCCTGACCCAGGCTGCGCGCGGCACCCTGCGCGACCTCTCGCGTGCGCTGGCCGACACCCGCTATTTCGCCATTCTCACCGATGCCGACGGTGTGGTCATCGACGCCACCGGCCCGATCGACCGCGGCGACCGGCGTGCCGACCTGATCACCCGCATCGGCGTCGACCTGTCGGAACGCTGCGTCGGCACGACCGCGATCGGCGCGGCGCTGACCGAGTTGCAACCAGTATGGCTGCACCGCGGCGAACACTTTTTCGACGACACCGCGGTCTACAGCTGTGCCGGCGTGCCGCTGTTCGGACCAACCGGGGCCTGCGTCGGCATGCTGGACCTGACCGGAGTCGAGGTCGCGGAGCGGCCGGAGCTGTTGCACCTGGCCATGCAATCGGCGCGCAGCATCGAGAATACGCTGACGCTGCAGCAGCCGCATGTGCTGCTGCTACGGCTGAACTGGCCTGGCCATCCACTGGGAGGCGACACCGATGCACTGGTGGCGCTGGATGGCGACGGCCTGGTGCTGGCTTGCAACCGCGCCGCACGCGACATGGTGCCGCAACTGCACCGCAGTGCCGCAGCGAACCAGTCGCCCCTGCATGCCAGCGAGTTGTTCGCGCTGCCATTCGAGATGTTGTTCGACGCTTGCCGACCAGCCGCAACCGCCATCGACGTGCCACTGTGGTCCGGCCTGCGGCTGCAGGCCATCGCCCTGCTGGCCGGCCAGCCTGTGCCACCATCGACGATACGACGCCCCCCACCGGCCGCAGAGGCACCGGGCAGCGCCGGTCGACACCGGCTGCGCGATATCCAGACCGCATTGATCCGCAAGACGGTCGAGGAGACCCGTGGCAACGTGGCCGAAGCCGCCGCACGACTGGGGGTGAGCCGCGCAACCGTCTACCGCAAACTCGGCAAGCGCCGGTCTTGAAAACGTCCTGAGAAACTGACAGGCGCCGGCACACGGGGCGCCTGCCTACTGGTCGTCGCCCGCGTTCGGAAAAAACAGCTGCTCGCCGCCGATCTTGTACTGCGCGATCACCGACTGGCCCTGCGCCGACACCACCCAGTCGATGAACTTCTGGCCGTCTGCCGCCTTGACGTGCGGGTGTTTCGACGGCTGGATCAAGATCACGCCGTACTGGTTATACAGGCGCTTGTCGCCCTCCACCAGCACCGCGAGATCTCCGCGGTTCTTGAAATTGAGCCAGGTACCGCGGTCGGCCAGGACATAGGCATTGCTACCCGAGGCCATGTTCAGTGCCGGCCCCATGCCACAGCCGCATTCCCGGTAGCCGCTGCCTTTCTTCTCCGCCCGCTCTGCATCTTTCCAGAACCGCAGCTCGGCGGCATGGGTTCCGCTCTTGTCGCCGCGCGAGATGAAGGTGGCATCGGCCGCCGAGAGCTTCTTCAACGCCTGCACCATATCCTTGCCGCGCACGCCAGCGGGGTCTGCCTTCGGGCCGATCACGACGAAGTCGTTGTACATGACCGGGAACCGCCTGACGCCAAAGCCGTCCGCGACGAAACGGGCCTCCGCCAACTTGTCGTGCACGAACAACACGTCGGCGTCACCCCGGCGGCCCATGTCCAGCGCCTGGCCGGTACCCAGTGCCACGACCTTGACGTCGATGCCACTGGCCGCCTTGAACGCAGGCAACAGATGCGCAAACAGGCCGGACTGCTCGGTGGACGTGGTCGAGGCCATCGTGATCGTGGTCTGCGCCTGCACGCCGACCGAAAGCGCGCAACCGGTGGCCCACAGCCACATGCGTCTGGTCCAGACAGCGCGCAACCAGGACGGAACAGGGAAAAAGTGCAATGGTGACAGCGTCATGCGAGTTCTCCTTTGACAAACAGATCCGCGGCACCCGAGACCGCGCGCAGGCGCTGCGCATTGAAGAAATCATCGACTGGCAGATCGGCCAGCACCCGCCCCTGTTCCAGATAGATGACCCGGCTGGCCAGGCGCTTGACCTGGCCCAGGTTGTGGCTGGCAAACACCATGGTCATCGGCCGGCTGTCCTCGCCTTTGGCGAAGGCCGCCATCAGGGCCTCGATCTCGCGCTTGGCATGCGGATCCAGGCTGGCCGTCGGCTCGTCGAGCAGCCACAACGCGGGCTGGCGTACCCAGGCCCGGGCCAGTGCCACCCGTTGCTGCTGGCCGCCCGACAACGCCCGCGCACTGCGCCCGGCCAGAGCGCGCAGGCCGACGCGTTCAAGGCCTTGCAAGGCCGCGCCGCGCGCGGCGCTCCAGCCGGTGCCTGCCAACCACAAACCGAGCGCCACGTTGTTCTGCACCGACGCGCGCAGCATGAAGGGACGCTGGAACACCATGGCCTGGCGCAGTCCAGGCTCGGCGGCCAGGCTGCCGGTGTCGGGTGCCAGCAGTCCATGCAGCACCCGCAGCAGGCTGCTCTTGCCGCTGCCGTTGCTGCCCACCAGCGCCAACCGCTCACCGGCATGCAGTTCCAGGTCAACACCCGACAAAGCAGTGACTGCGCCGAAACGCAGCCCCACTTCGCGCAGACGCAACAACCTGCGCATCAGAACCAGGACGCGAACGACGGCGTGAACGAGGACCGACAGGTCGTCACGCCAGATGACCCGCCAACGACGGCATGGCACCGTTCTCCGCCCGCTGGCGCCAGCCGCGCAGCAGCGCGATCAGTGCATTGAGCAGCAACACCACCGCCAGCAGCACCAGCCCCAGGCCCAGCGCCAGCGGCAGGTCGCCCTTGCTGGTCTCCAGTGCGATCGAGGTCGTCATGACCCGGGTGAAACCGTCGATATTGCCGCCGACGATCATCACCGCGCCAACCTCCGACACGGCGCGGCCGAATGCGGCGATGACCACCATCAACAGCGCAAAGCGCTCGTCCCAGGCCAGCATGGCGCCCCGCAAAGTCGTACCGGCGCCCAGCGAACGCAACTGCTCGCCATGCCCGCGTTCGGCATCCTCCACCACCTGCCGGGTCAACGCGGTGACCACCGGCAGCACCAGCAGCGCCTGTGCCAGCACCATGGCCTGGATACTGAACAACCAGCCCAGATAACCGAGGGGGCCGGACCGTGACAGCAACAGATACACCACCAGTCCCACCACCACCGACGGCACCGCCAGCAGGGTATTGAGCACCGTCAGGCACGCGCCGCGTCCACGAAAACGCACAACCCCCAGCCAGGCGCCGAGCGCCAGTCCGAAGCCGCAGGCCAGCAGGCAGGCCAGGCCACTGACCAGCAGCGAACGGCCGACGACGGTCCACAAGGCCGGGTCGAAGGAACCGATCAACTGCAGCGCAGTGGCCGCGCTTTGCGAGAAAGTGGACATGTTCGGGTATCGTAGGCGCGGCTTTCATTCCCGGCGATATGTAACTTCATGCATAGGCTCCAGCTCCACTACACCCTGGGACCCGACACCAGTCCGGCGCGGGTACGCAACCCCTTGATCGACCTGTTGCAGGCGGTGGCCGTGCATGGATCGATCTCGGCGGCGTCTCGGGCGCTGGGTTTCTCGTACCGCCACGTGTGGGGCGAACTCAAGCGCTGGGAGGACGCGCTGGGCAATAGCCTGGTGACCTGGGACAAGGGCCAGCCGGCCCAACTGACCGCTTTCGGTCACAAGCTCATGTGGGCCGAACGCCAGGCCCAGGTGCGACTCGCGCCGCAGATCGAAGCCCTGCGCGGTGACCTGGAGCGTGCATTCGCGGTGGCGTTCGACGCACAGGCGCATGTGCTGACGCTCTACGCAAGCCACGACAACGCGCTGGCCGCGCTGCGCGAGCACGCACTGGCGCTGGGCCCGACCCAGCAGGAACACCACGACACCCATGGGTCGCTGCATCTGGATATCCGGTTCTGCGGCAGCGTGGACGCGATCCGCGCGCTCAATGAGGGGCGCTGCGCGATGGCCGGTTTCCACACGCTGCAGTCACCGGCACCGGGTTCGCTGGCCGAACGCACTTACAAGCCGTTGCTGCGCCCTGGACGACACAAGATCATCGGCTTTGCACAGCGCACCCAGGGCTTGATCGTGGCCCCGGGCAATCCGCTGCGCTTGCGGGGCTTGAAGGACCTGGCCGGGACGCGTGCCCGCTACGTGAACCGGGCGCTGGGTACCGGCACCCGGCTGCTGCTGGAAGAGTTGTTGCAACAACACGGCGTGGCACCAGCGGACATCGACGGCTTTGAACGCACCGAGCCGTCCCATGCGGCGGTCGCGCATGCTGTCGCGGACGGCAGCGCCGACTGCGGACTGGGCATCGAGTCGGCGGCGCGCCAGCTGCAGCTCGATTTCGTGCCACTGGCCCAGGAGTCCTATCATCTGGTGTGCCTGAAATCGGCACTCGAGCAACCCGCCACACGCGCCTTGCGCGCGGTGTTGCTCAGCGCGCCCTGGCAAGCCGAACTCGCCGCGATGGCCGGTTACCAGCCAGAACGCTGCGGCGACGTCCTGTCGCTGCGTGCTGTGTTGCCCTGGTGGCAGTTCACACGGCGCAGGACCGGAAGCCCGCAAAAAGCAGATCGGTCTGCGGCAGCTGGAAGTTCCTGAATCGGGGGTTTCTCATGCGTTCGCGGGTCGCGAACGAGGCGCCGCGCAGCACCTTGTGGCTGCCAAAGCCGGCCTGCGAATAGTCGCTCCAGGGGCCGGCGATAAAACCAGGGTAAGGCCGCGCCGTGCTGCCAGTCCACTCCCACACGTCGCCCCACCGAAAGCCGCGCCGCGAAGCGCTGCATGCAGCCAGCTCCCATTCGACCTCGGCAGGCAGGCGCCGACCGGCCCAGCGGCACCAGGCATCGGCCTCCCACCAGCTGACATGCATTGCCGACTGTGCTGCAAGCATGCGCCGCGGCGAGCCGAAGATTGTCTGCATCACGGCGCCGCTGGCCACGCCAATCTGCTGCACGTGGCGCGGCGCACGCCCTCCGGCGTCAATCCCCTCGGCACAGGCCTTGTGCTGAAGCCACTGCCATCCGTCAGGGTGCCACAACTCGGCGCGGTCATAACCCGCATCATCCACGAACTCGACATACTGCGCCCAGGTCACGACCTGTGCGTCGATCTCGAACTCGGGCACATCGACACGGTGCGCCGCACTTTCGTTGTCAAAGCAGAACGCGCCGTCGTACTCCGTACCCATTCGCCAACTCGTCGGCGGCATCACCAACGGCGCGCGTAGCTGCATCGGGCCCGGCAGTGCGATATCCAACGGGATACCCAGAGTCTGCGCAGTCGCAACCATGTCCTCGCCATGCATGTCTTCGTGGGCCAGAGCGAGCCGGTAGAAGTAAAGGCCCTCGTCGGTCTGCGGTGCCTTCTCGAGTAATTCGAGCGTCGACTCCAGCGAGGCCAACAGGTAGGTCTTGAGCGTATCCAGGTCGGGTAGTTCCTGCTGCCAGCGCTGCGCGCGCGACACCTGCGCCTCGTTCCACCAGGTATCTGCATCGGGCTCGAGCGAAGGCAGCCGCGAGGCGCGCGGATCGCAATGACGGCCGCGGCCACGCTGCAGGTTGCGAGCGATCCACCACTCCTGGAACCAGCCGATATGACCCAGCTGCCAGCCCAGCGGATCGAGTTCCCCGGCCGTGGCAGCAACCGCAGCCATGGATGGCGCATGCGACGCTATTTGCCCGGCCAGATGCAGTGTGTGATTGCGCGCATCCATCAGCGCCACCGACAACAAATCGCGTCCGGCCGCGCGCATGTCGGGAGAATCGATGCTTCGAACCAGCGCGATGGACATGACCTTGATCTTATTCCACGCCGATGCGTCGTGGCGGCTCGACAAAATGTCAATCTGACGACAAAGCAAACAGCAAATCTACCCTTTGGTGCATTGTCGCGGGGGCCGCCTAAGGGAAACTCCCTGCCGATGGCAGCCCCCCTCGTTCCTACAATGACACGGTGTCTCACAAGGGCGGTGTCGTTTCGCGACGCGGCGGTTGCGGCAGCAAGGTTCATCACTGACTACATTTGGAGACTTCTACTATGGATCGACGTTTCGTCATTAAAAATGCAGGCTTGGCCGGAGTGCTCGCCGCCGGCGTGGCGCCTGCCGTCGTGCATGCACAGGCCAACATCCGCTGGCGTCTGACCTCGGGTTTCCCGAAGGCGCTCGACACGATTTACGGCGCTGCAGAGACCTTTTCCCGCAAGGTCAAGGACATGACCGGCGGCAAGTTCGAGATCTCGGTGCATGCGGCCGGTGAACTCGTGCCCATGCCCGGCCTGGTCGACGCGGTGCAAAACGGCACGGTCGAAATGGGCCACACCGCGCCGTACTACTATTTCGGCAAGAACGATGCGTTCGCGCTGGG
>Ga0105046_10014461_pt1 | contig 12167 bp, 12 predicted proteins | sample MAT03_FD_78385 | JGI IMG/M metagenome (GOLD analysis project Ga0105046, IMG submission 78385) | Freshwater microbial communities from Lake Fryxell liftoff mats and glacier meltwater in Antarctica - MAT-03 (megahit assembly) | ecosystem: Environmental > Aquatic > Freshwater > Ice > Liftoff...
CGGACAATCTGCGTCTGCGCGAGGTCTAGGCCTCGCTTGACGGTGCTTTGAAAGGCGAGTTCCTGCACATTGATCTGTGGTCTCGGGAGCGATCCCATGAACGTACCTCCGTTAGGGCCGTGTCGCGATTCGGTCGTAGGGGCAACCGGTGCTTTTTGCGCAGAATCTCATCGTTTCATGGAACCATCTACATCCCCCAGCCGGGCCGACTGGGGGATGTCTGACGACTTCTGCGGTCTGCCGGTCAGGCCTGCGGTGCAGCAGCCTCGGCCTCATCGCCACCCTCGCCGGTCAGTTTCAACAAGCGCTCCAAGTAGGGCGTTTCGATCTTCGAGACGAAATCGAGGACTTTTGCCCGCTTCTCGTCACTGATGCGAGTATCAAGGAACTCGGCCATCTGGGTACGGTCGAGCGTGGTCGGGTGCGGCTTGCCCTTGGTGGCGGCAAGAAGGAGACGGGCGGCGGCCTGCTTGGGAGTCATGGAATGTTCCGGACGCCAGGTGGAGGACAAGCGCGCTGCCGGCGTCGGGCAGCGCGCTGAGCAGCATATCTTAGCCAGCGCGCAAAAAAGCCCCAGTCAGAAGCCCCGCCAGCCTCCGAACGAGTTCCCTAGTAGCCAAAGCGTTGACGCCCCCCACCCATGGTGCCGTCTAGCGGATTGCACCGCCTGACCCGATGCGCTAAGCTGCCGCCACATGCCTTTTGCCGGTAATCTACGCACCCTGCCGCTGCCTGACGTCTTCCAGACGCTCAACAACATCAAGGCGACCGGGGTCCTGCGTCTGCGCAGTAACGCCGGATCGCGCGATGTCGTGTTCCAGCAGGGCGAGATCATCGGTGTCGGCTTCCTCGACAAGGAAGGGCGCGAAGACCTCCCGCTGCGCATCGAACTGCTGGGCATCACCATGGAGCCGGGCGAGCGGCTGCGTGGCGCGACCTGGTACTACACCGCGATGGAGGCGCGCAACCAGACCCAGCGCGCCGAACTGGACGAGCTCATCCACGATCAGGCCCGCGAGCAGCTGCACAACCTGTTCGCCTGGAACACCGCCGAATTTGCCTTCGACGAATCGGGACCCGGCAAGACGATCGCCAACGAGCTGGTCGCGCATAGCCTGGAACGGCCCCTCGCCATCGATACCGCCACCATCCTCCTTGAAGCCGCCCGCCAACAAGATGAATGGGCCGAGCTGCGCACCCGCATCCGCGACGAGGCAGGCGTGGCGGCAATGGGATCCTCGCCGACCCTGGGCGTCCAGGAACCGGAAGGCAGCGCCGAACCAGCCACCGAGGACAGCCAGTTCCATCTCTACTTGGAAGGCGAATGGCGCGGCCCCTATCCGCGCAGCCAGATCGTCGGCCTGGTCCAGACCGGCGAGATACCGTCCGAGACGTGGTCGTACGATCCGCGGACCCAAGACCGCAAGACGCTCGACCAGTTGCTCGGCTCGGAAGCCCGGCGCATCACTCCCAACGAGTTGGAATCGTTGCGCCAGGCGGTACATGCCGCCGATAACCGCCTGTCCGAGGAGCGCGCCGGCCGGGCCGCCGATCTCGCCGAGCTGCGCGGCCTGGCCAGCGAGGTCCTGCGCCTCGCCCGCGACTGCCAGCTGAGCGACCCGTCGATCGGCGCAGTAGTCGAACGCCTCGCCGAGGTCGCCAACGGCGACGATCCGTCGATCGTCGCGCTCGCCGCCGAAACGGTGATCGTCGCCCTAGTGCGGCATCTACGCGAACTGGGCCAGCGCGATCTTGGCGATGCGCTCGACCGCATCAGCGGGCTAGAGAAGCGCATCCTCGCAACCGACAACGAACGTGCCGCACTGGAAGCCCAACTTGCCGAGGCTGAGCGGCGCACCGACGCCGAGCGTGACGCCGCCAGCGTCCTGCGCGAACACCTGAGCGCTGCCGCCGATGACGCCTCGCGACTCGACCAGGAGCTGGAACGATCGAAGCGCGATCCATCGCGTGCCAGCACTGCCCGCATCAGCGACCTGCGTTCACCCGAGGACATCGCTCTGGTCCGCACTGCAGGTGGTAAGGGCGACGCCCGGGCCGCCGAGCTGCAGCGCGAGATCGGCCGCATGCGCGCCGATCACGCGCGGCTGCTTAACGAGGTCGCCACCCTGCAGGCCCGGCTCGACGAGGAGCGATCCCGTCACGAGGCCGAATTGGAAGCCAGCCGCGCGCTCGCAGGCAGCCTGAGCGAACGACAGGATCCACCAACCGAGGCGATCGGCAAGGCGACCCAGGAGTTACATGCGGTCGACGCGACGTTGGTCGCCGAAGTCGCCAAACTCAAGCGCCTGCTTGCCGAGGGAGAGGCCCGCGAGAAGCAGTCGGAGACGCGCAAGACGGCCGCCGAACGCGACCGAGCCGCGGCCGAGCGCGATAACGCCCGTGGCGACACCGAACGGTTGCGACGCGATCTGCATGCCGCCCGCACCGAGGCTGCCCGCGCAACCGAGCTGGCCAAGGCCGGCGAACACGCTGAAGCGCGTATCGCCGTCGCCGAAGCCAAGGCCGCCAACGCCGGCGCCCGCGCTACCGCCGCCGAACAACGGGTCCACGCCGCCGAGACCGCGCTGGGCGAAGCCCGCGAACGCTTGGAACAGGCCGAAGCCGCCAGACGCGAGCAGGATCGCGCCGCCTACGAGGCCGCTCGCCAGAACACCCAGCTGCAGGTCCGCCTGCATGACCTTGCCGCCCGGATGGAGGACGGCGAGGCCAGACTCAAGGAACTGGGCGACCTGTCGGCCCAGCTGATCGAGGCGCGCAGTCGTGCCGATGCCCTTGAGGCCGAGGCCAGCCGCATCCGCGCCGACTTCGCTGCCGTGCGCGAGGCCGCGACTGGCAAGCTCGACCGGGCCAAGCGCCGGGTCGATGAACTACGTGATCGCCTGCGTGCCTCGAAGCGTGACCGCAATGCGGCCGTACCGTGGTCATCGCCGATGACCGCCGCCTTCACATCGGCACCGCAGCAGCCGCAGGCCCAGGTGCCGTGGCCCAGCCCGGCCACCGCCACCCACATGATGCCGCAAGGTCAGGCCCCGGTGCCATGGCCCAGCCCGGCTACCGCCGCGTGGGGACCGCAGGGTTCCTGGCCGATGCAGCAGCCGATGCCAATGCCGCAGCAAGCGCAGAACGCCCTGTCGCCGAATGGCTCGCCCGAGGCGGTGCTTGGTGCCAGCTTCCGCACCACCAGCGGCACGTTCGTTCCGATGCCGATGCCGGACGACTCGTCGGCTGGCCGGCCGCGCGTCCACATGCCCACCCCCGCCCTGCCGGCTCCGGAAGCGCGGGCCTGGCCTCCGGCTGCCCGCTGGGGTTCCGCCCTGGCCGCCTGCCTGACGCTTGGTGTCGGCCTGCTATGGTGGGGCGCAACCTCGGCAGTGCCCATCTGCGAACGCGCCATCGTCAACGGCAGGTTGGTCGAGGTGGTGGCGCCGATCGCCGGCACCGTGCGCGAGCTGCAGGTTCGTGATGGCCAACAGGTCACGGCCGGGACACGGCTCGCCAAGTTGTGGAATGACGAGTTGAACCGCAGCTCGCTTGACGCCCTGCGCCAGCAAGAGCTCGCCCTGAAGTCGCGCATCCAAGCCCAGGGCGAGACCCTGCGCCTGGCCCAACAGACTCATGACCGCCTGATCCAGGAGATGGCGGCGACTCCGCCAGCGCCAGCGCCAGCCTTGGCGACACCGGCAACCGCCACCACCCCGACCATACCTGCCGCATCGCCACTGCCCGACCCGCGGGAACGCCTACGTCAGGAATTCGCCGCACGCATCGTCGAAATCACAGGCAATCTCGACGATGTGAAAGCACAGTTGGCTGAGAACGAGGTCCGCCGTACCAGCGAAGAGCGCCGCCTCGACAGTCTGCGTCAGGCCGATCTGATTGCCCCGATCGACGGCATTGTCCATATCGTGCCAGGCGCCAACGAATCGTTCGCCGCCGGCCGCCAGGTGTTCAGCCTGATTGACAGCAGCAGCTTGGTGATCGATGCCGAACTGCCGGCCGATGCCCGACTGGCGATCGGCGATCCGGCCTTCGTCCGCTTCGGCAATGACCAAGTCGAAGCGACGGTGCAGCAGATCAATCCCAGTGCCAACGAGACGAGGCGGCTGGCCCTGGCGCCCACAGTTAGCGCCGGCGCCGTGCGCGTCCTGCTGGTCCCGCGCAATCCGTCGTCCGTGCTCGACCGCTTTCAGGGTCAGGCCCGCATCGCCTTCCCCGGCGCCGTACCCGGGGTGTTCAGCTGGCTAGGCCTGAAACTACGCTTCTGACGCGCCTGTCTTTCCCAGGACCAGGATCCCATGGCACTGCCCGCGGGTGTGATTAGGGTACCGGTATGTCTGTACCTCCGCCCCCTCCCGAACCGCGTCAGCGTGGTCGCCCACGTAGCGAAAATCCCCGCGATCAGGTGATCAAGGTCAGCCTCACGGCTGAGGAATACGCCTGGATCGTCGATCGCGCCGGGGTGCATGACCTGCCACTCGCCGACTACTGCCGACGGAAGATTCTGGGACGTTCGGTTCCGGCAGACGAATTGGGCATCACCGCCAGCGGGTTTTGGCAGGGTGGACCCGGTCAACAGGCGCCGGGTCAGGCGACCTGAGCGACGCATGGCAGCCGCTGGTGCGAGCCCACAGCCCGCACGAGCTGCTTCGTAGCGCTTCTAACTGACACGCACCTTGCTCAGTTGGCCTTTGAACATGGTCAGTTCGACCTGGATGGTCGCCGAGGTGCCGATCTTATGCAGCACGAAGCTGACCGTGTGGCCGGACTCGGATACGCCCTGATCCCGACCGTCCTGGATTTCCCAATTCCCGATGCTTTCTCCGCGCTTGGCTAGGTCGGCGACCAGGGCTTTGACATGGCCCGGGAAGATCGTCGCCCAATCCGGCGGTGGAATCGGCGTGGCCTGTTCCAGCAGTTGCTCGTTGGCAAATGGCGTCACTTCGCGCACCGACGGCTGGTTCGACGCAAGAGCCTTGTAGGCGCCCGATTGTTCACGCATACGCGGCAGCAACTCGCTGGCCGGGGCCGATTTATGGACCCCCATCTTGTCCCGCACGTTGCGCCACATATCGGTGAGCGACATGATTGGAGTGTGCCACGGCCACCAGCCGAGGCAAGTATTCTCGGGTACCCGATATCACCTCTGTGCTACTCAGTGCCTGGTACCTGTGCCTGCCAGCCGGCGCATGATTCCACGCCCTCAGCGCCAAATGGTTGCCCACACCGGCGACCCGTACAAGATTACCGTATCCAGGAGACTCCCATGGCCGTCCAGCATTGGCTTACCCGTTACCACACTGGCGTCGCCTCGGTCGATGCGATGCACGACGATCTGTTCGATCGCATGGACCGCATCTATACCGGCATCATTAACAAGACCGGGCCGGTACCAGTAGCCCGCCAAGTCGAAGAACTCGCCGTGCATCTGATCAAACACCTCGACGAGGAGCAAGCCGAGATGTCGGCTGCTAAATACACTGGCCTGGAGGCCCACTCGGCCAACCACCGCCTGCTGAAAGTCCAGCTGGTCGCACTCAGCAAGCGCGCCAGCGTCGGAGCCAACATCGGCACTGACTCGCTCGATGCCTTAAACCAGTACTTCACCACCCACATCAAGCAGTTCGATCTGCCGTGGGCAAAGTCGATGTCGAAGCCTGCCTGAATTCGCCCGTTCGGCGAACGACTTCGCACCCTCGCACCCTCAGGCGGGCCGCCTGAGGGGACGGCCGGCCAAGCTGGCCGCGCGCCGTATCGTGACATGGTGCGTCGCCAGCGAGCGCCGAAGCGTGCCGCGATAGAGCCGTGCTCGCTGTGTGGTCCTGGGCGGCACGCGCCCAGCGAGCCGGGGGACATCGTGGTCCCGATCGGCGAACGTCAGTGAGCCGTGTCCGGCGGTCCAGGGCGCAGCCCGGTCGGGGGTCCGAGGGGGGTCGAGCCCCCCTCGAAGCCAAAAACTAATACCGGTAGTGCTCGGCCTTGAACGGGCCTTCGACCGGCACGCTCAGGTACTGCGATTGCTTCTTGCTCAGCTTGGTCAGCTTGGCGCCGAGCTGATCGAGGTGCAGACGGGCGACCTCTTCGTCGAGGTACTTGGGCAGCCGGTAGACCTTCTTCTCAAGCTGCTTGTTGCCCCACAGTTCGAGCTGGGCGAGGGTCTGGTTCGAGAAGCTGTTCGACATGACGAATGACGGGTGGCCGGAAGCGCAGCCGAGATTCACCAAACGGCCCTTGGCCAGGACGATGATCCGCTTGCCATCTGGCCAGATCACGTGGTCGACCTGCGGCTTGATCTCTTCCCACTGCAGATTGCCGAGAGCGGCGATCTGGATCTCGGAATCGAAGTGGCCGATGTTGCAGACGATGGCGTTGTGCTTCATCGTGTCCATGTGGGCGCGAGTGATCACATCACAGTTGCCGGTGGTGGTCACGAAGATGTCACCGCGCGCGGCGACATCTTCGAGCGTGACGACCTGGAAGCCTTCCATGCAGGCCTGCAGGGCGCAGATCGGATCGATCTCGGTGATGAAGACGGTCGCACACTGGCCACGCAGCGCCTGGGCGCAGCCCTTGCCGACATCGCCGTAGCCGCAGACCACGGCCTTCTTGCCGCTGATCATCACGCCGGTGGCCTGTTTGATGCCATCGACCAGTGATTCACGGCAGCCGTAGAGGTTGTCGAACTTCGACTTGGTGACGCTGTCGTTGACGTTGATGGCGGCGAAGCGCAGGGTGCCCTTTTTCTCCATCTCAAGCAGACGATGCACGCCGGTGGTCGTCTCTTCGCTGACACCGACGATGTGCTTCGCCATGCGCGAATACCAGGTCGGATCGACCTTCAACTTGGCCTTGATCGCGGCGAGCAGGATGCCCTCCTCTTCACTGCCCGGCTTCTTGTTGAGGATCTTCGGATCCTTCTCGGCATCCTGACCGAGGTGCATCAGCAGCGTCGCATCGCCGCCGTCATCGAGGATCAAGGTCGGACCCTGATTGCCAAATTCAAAGATGCGATGGGTGTAGTCCCAGTACTCGGTCAGCGATTCGCCCTTCTTGGCGAACACCGGTACGCCGGTTGCGGCGATGGCGGCAGCGGCCTGGTCCTGGGTACTGTAGATGTTGCACGAGGCCCAGCGGACTTCGGCGCCGAGCGCGGTCAGCGTCTCGATCAGCACGGCGGTCTGCAGGGTCATGTGCAGGCTGCCGGTGATGCGCGCGCCCTTCAGCGGCTTGCTCTTGGCATGCTTGCGGCGGATGGCCATCAGGCCGGGCATCTCGTGCTCGGCGATGGCGATCTCGCGACGGCCCCAGGCGGCCTTCGACGGGTCGGCGATAATGGATTCGGAGAGCTTGGCGGCAGACTTCATGGGTTGCTCCATCGGTGTATGATGATGGAACGATATAGCATCAGCCTCGACCACGCAAGACCCGGCAGGTCTATCCTTTCATCCGTGTGGAGGCCTGCTGTCATCACGGCATGCGCTCAATTGGCCCCACGCTCGTCGTCTCCCTTTTTCTCCTGGCTGGCTGTGCCACGCGCGAACCGCTGGCGCGCACCGCCATCACCGTCGAACTCGACAAGGCGACCTACAAGACCCTGGTTGAACGCGCCGGCAGTTCCTCGGTCGGGGTCGGGGCCGGCGCCGGCGCCAGCTTTGGCAGCGGCGGCTCGCGTTCGGTTGGACTCGGCATCGGCGTCAGCTTCCAATTGACCAACGAAGTCCGCTTGGTCGGCGCCGATGCCGACAACCTCAACCGGTCCTCGTTCGACCTCGGCCTGCGCTGGGGCGCAAACACCCTCGACGCACCCATCTACCACAAACGCATTGCCGTCCTGTTGGTCGGCAGCGGACCCAGCGGCCGGATCAGCCGGCAAGTCGGCGAACTGACGGTCGGCAGCCTGGCACCTGGCGGCTACACCCTGCAGATCACCGATGCAGACCAGCCACTGGCGCTGCGAGCGCGGTAAATGCGCATCGCTGCGATCTTCTTTCTCACCTATTTGAAGCGCCGGCTCGCTTACCGTGGCGATCTGTTCGTGCAGATGCTCGACGAGTTGCTGCGCGGTGGAGTCGCTCTGGCGATGCTATCGATCTACACCAGCAAGACCGAGTCGTTGGCCGGCTGGAGCGCCAGCCAGCTGCTTTTCGTGCTCGGTTTCTCGCTGGTGCCCATCTCGTTTTTCCACTGCCTGTGCTCGAACCTCTATCAGTTGAATTCTCGCTATGTCATCGAGGGCAACCTCGACCGCGTGCTGTTGCGGCCGTATCCGGTGTTCCTGCAGATCTGCTTCGACCGTCTGGCGATTGAGGATCTCTCGGGCGCGCTCCTCGGCTGCATCCTCATGGCGGTCGCGGCGGCGCGCATCCCCGGCTTTGAGTTCGGCCTGCTGCATCTGGGCATGCTGGTGGTGATGTTGTTGTCGGCGACCGTGGTGGTGGTGGCCGTGTTCATGGCCTTCGCCGCCACCGGCTTCTGGTTCGAGGACCGCGTCGGCATGGTCCCGCCGGTTTACAACCTGATGGAGTTCGGCCGCTGGCCGGTCGAGCTGTACGCCCCGTGGCTGAAACTGCTGATCACCTGCCTGATCCCCTTCTCGTTCACCGGCTTCCTGCCAGCTTCGGTCTTCATCGGCGGGCCGCTGTGGCCACTGTACGTCTGTCCAGCTGTGGCAATCGCCACCCTGCTGGTCGCCAACCTCGTATGGCGCATGGGATTGGCCCGCTACAACTCTGCCGGAAGTTGAACTGAACCTGGCCGCCAGCGGGCCGTTTATCCCAGTTCAGACCGGAGTTTCGCCATGGCCGATGCCACCCCCGACCTGCCCCAGCCGAAGCCCAAGCGAGGGAAACCCTGGGGATATCTGGTCTTCGCGGTGATCATCCTCAGCGTGTTCGGCGTATTCATCGCCGCACCCGACTTGCCGCGCAACCTGCTGGGCGGCGCTCCGGCCAAGCCAGATGGCCTGGGCGATGCCCCGGCCAAGGCCGGCAATGTCAACGGCGGCGAACTCGACGAGCGCGCTCTCGCCAACGAGATGGCCGATCTCGGCACTATTCGCACCCAGACGCCGCCGACCGTGGTGGCAGTCAAGCCGACTGAGCCGACCAAGCCGACTAAGCCGGTCGTCGCTGCCGACGAGGCCAAGGCAACCCAGTTTTTGACCGAAGCCGAAGCCGCCTACCAAGCGATGGATTGGGACAAGGCTGAGAGCGCGGCCCGCCGCGCCGGCGCAGCCGCCAGCGTTCCCCGCACCAAGGCGCGCGCTGCCGACATCGAGACCGGCGCCCCCCTGCTGAAGTCCCTATTCAAGGATCTTGGCGATCGCGACGAACTGAGCCGCAACTTCGAAACCCACCCCTCGCTAATCCGCCTGGTCAAGAGTAACGGCGAGACCCTGGCCGTACCGATCACCCAGATGGAGCCACCCTACAACCCGGTGGCCGACAATCCGGTCGCCTGGATCCAGGCCCAGGCCAAAGCCGGCAAGGTGATGTTGCTGATCAAAGGTGCCAAGCAATTCACCCCTGCCTTGATGGACGTTGAAGGCTACGAGATCCTCGCCGCCGACCAAGCCGCGACCCGCGCTGGCGCCCAGCAGGCCCTGTCAGGCCGCGTCATCCGGGTGCAGTCCGACAAGGCCGCCGCCCGTGACGCCTTCGCCTGGTACGAACTGGGCAAGTTCGCCTACCGCAACCGCATTGACGACCAAGTGGTGAAGCATCTCGACATGGCGATCGGCTTGGATCCATCCCTCGCCAAGAGCGTGCGCGAAGCCAACGCCGGCATCCTGTTCGGCTCGATGGTCGCCCACATGAAGAACGGCAACAAACAGCAGGCCGCCGCCTTCATGACCTCGATCGAACCCCGCTACAAGGACACCGACTCGGCCAAGCAGGCACGCCTGTTCTATGAAGGCAAGCAGGCTGAACTGATCGCCGCCGCGCGCGAAGCCGAACGCAAACAGAAGGAAGAGGTCGAAGCCCGCCGCGCTGCGCTACTGGCAGCCGCGAAGAAGAAGGGCGACAACGAGGGAGCCAAGCGGCTAGAGGAGGCCGCCAGGGCCGAAGAAGAGGAGAACGCCGCGGCCGCCGCCGACGTGCCCGTTGATGGCGCGATCGCGTCAGCCCGCAACTTGCGTGACCAGGGCGCCAAGCTGCTCGGCGAAGCCATGGGCATGCCCGCCACCGACGCCCGCAACCACAAGTACGCCGAAGCTGCGACCATCCTGACCAAGGCCAAGGCAGCCTTCGCATCCTACTGCGAAAAGCATGCCGGCGACTCGTCAGCCGAAGCCGAAATGGTCGAGACCAGCCAGATGCTGTTCAGCGCGAAGAAGAACAAAACGCTGTAGCCCGACACGGAGCATGGCCAGCCTGGGGGAGCGAGCTAATAGCCCAGCTCACTGAGGTTCACCGATCAGGACGAAGCTGTCGAATGAAGCCCATAGCTCGCGCGCCAAACGCACTCCGGCGCTCGCGTGCGCACGCAAACAACGCAAAACACGAGACGTCTTAAACAACGTTCTCCCACTGCCCGACCGCCTTGCATGATGGGCAGGGCGGGCAGTCCTTCTGCTTGTTCAGATGCTTAGCGGTTTCGCCTTGCCGCAGATGGATCGACAAGACGTAGTTGATCCACGTCCGGATGTCGGACATCAGTTTCAGATCCTTGTGATCTTCACCGGTGATCTTCAGTCCACAGGACGTGCAGCGGATGGCAGTCATGGGTTATGATGTGATGCCAGGCATCAACCCGCCATGAACACGTCATGAAGGTGTCCTCATGAATGACGCCGTGCCAGGATGTCCTGCCAAACCGCCGACCAGCGTGCCGCGATCGCCTCCCATGACAGATCGGCCATGCGCAGTCGGGCAGCCGTCGCCACAGCCTGCCTACGGGCCGGATCGCGACCGAGTGCAACCACATCCGCGATGAAGCCTAACGGATCGTCCGGATCGCTCAGCAGCGAACCGTCTGGGCCCAGAATCTCGGCTGCGGCTCCGCTGCGCGCCGCGACCACAGCTACCCCAGCAGCAGCGGCTTCGAGCGTGGAAATCCCGAACGGTTCCTCGGGACTGGGAAAGGCGAACACATCGCAGGACGCGACTGCTGCCGCCAAGGCCGGACCGTGCATCGGCCCTAGGAAATGCGCCCACGGCATGAGGCGTCGTAGCATGGGCTCCTCGCTGCCCTCGCCAATCAACACGACCTGGGCCGAGGGAACGGCATGCCGCAACGCCTCGGCGGCGATGACAAAACGGTCGAGCCGCTTGATCGGTATCATGCGCCCAAACGACAGCAGGACCGGTTCGTCTGCCTGGACGCCCCAGGTACAGCGCATGGCAGGATCGCGGTAACGCGGATGAAAGCGCTCGCCATCGACTCCACGCGGCAGATATACGGCCTGAGAGATGCCGTGGCCATGGAGGTTGCCCAGCCCCTGGAGGGTCTCGGTGAACACGGCATCGCACACGGCGAAGGCCTGGCATACCAACGCCAGCACTCTGGGCCGCTGGGCGGTTGGCAGGTGGAGATGGATATGGTGGAAGTCTCCGGTCACGGCGATCCCGGCCGCCCGGGCCGCCTGCATGACGCCAGCACCCGCTGGATCCGGATATTCGACATGGACGACATCTGGCCGCCAATCGGCCCAGGAACGTTGCACGCTGGCGACAGAAGCCGCGACATGGGCCCGCACCGCCGCTGGATTCGTCGGTGGGGGAACGTGTGGCAGCTCCGCGGTGTGTACGTCCCAGCCGATCGCGCTCAATCTCGGTATCAGGCTGATTATAACATTTCTGGTGCCACTAAAAGAACCTGACAGCGGCGGCAGCACCATCAGGGCGCGCCGCCCGTGTACTTGAACAGACACTGGTTCAGTCATGGATGCTCCTTGCTGTTTGGGCGCTATCGCCATCAATCCCCGCGTCCCCCAGGCAAGGATAACACCGTGGCTCAGCGCAACCGTCTCACCCACTTGGTTCCCGCTCTGCTCGTTGCGATCGGCGCATTGCCCGCACTCGACGGGATTGCACCGGTCATCACGGTGCCTGATCTCGTCACCGCAGGTCCGAGCATCCGCATAGGCGCCACCAATCCGGTGATTGCCCTGGATTTGTCGAGCTGGGCCGACGACATCTACTTCAGGC
>Ga0105046_10014462_pt1 | contig 12167 bp, 7 predicted proteins | sample MAT03_FD_78385 | JGI IMG/M metagenome (GOLD analysis project Ga0105046, IMG submission 78385) | Freshwater microbial communities from Lake Fryxell liftoff mats and glacier meltwater in Antarctica - MAT-03 (megahit assembly) | ecosystem: Environmental > Aquatic > Freshwater > Ice > Liftoff...
ACCGAGAAGCGGATCGGCCGCCAGCGACCTCGTCGATTCGACCGGGCAGAGCGAGTCCACTAAATGCGACCCGATCGCTCGCCGTCGCGTGCCGCGGTACCGTCCCGCGCATGCACGTCGTCGTCACCGGAGCGAGCAGTGGGATCGGCGAGGCACTCGTCCGCGAGTACGCCGGTGCCGGCGCGAAGGTGACGATGGTCGCGCGGCGCAAGGCGCTGCTCGACGCGCTCGCGATCGATCTCGGTGACACCGTGCGCGTGCAGGTCGCGGATCTCGGCGACCCTACCCAGGCGACCGCATGGATCGACGATGCGATCGCCGCGTTCGGGCCGATCGACGTGGTCATCAACAACGCGGGCGTGCAGATCGTCGCGCCGACGCAGGACATCTCCGTCGAGAAGCTGCGCAACCTCCTCGAGGTCGATCTGTTCGCGCCGCTCGCGATCATCGCGGTGCTCCTGCCGAAGATGCTCGCGCGAGGCAGCGGTGCGATCGTCAACATCTCGTCGCTCGCCGCGCTCGCGCCGACGCCGGGCATGGCCTACTACAGCGCGGCGAAGGCCGGCATCGGTGCGGCATCCGAGTCGCTGCGCGGCGAGCTGCGGCGCACGCCGATCAAGGTCGTCACTGTGTATCCCGGCCCGGTCGACACACCGATGGCTCGCGCGGCGTACGAGGTCGTGCCGCCGACCGTGGCGGTGAAGATGCTGCCCGAAGGCAACGCTCCCCAGCTTGCGCGACGGATCCGCCGCGCAGTCGAGCGCAAGAGCGCGCGGGTGATCTATCCCTGGGCGTACACGCTCGCGCGACACACACCTGCGATGACGCGCATCTTCATGGACGCGTTCACGCCGGTGCCTGCGTCGCAGCTGCCCGCGGCGAAGGACGAGCTCGGTGGCGATCGCTCCCCGTGAATGCGCGCCGCCACCACTTGTCGTGGCAACGCGCGCACGAAAGCTGATAGAGCTGGGCGGTGCTTCACCGACTGGTTTGCGTGACCCTCGTCGTGGTCGCTGCGTGCTCCGACCCGGCCGCGCCTGCCGGCGACGCGACGAGCGCCGGCTCGGATCCGACGACGACGTCCCCGACGAGCGCGATGACGGCGACGACCGCCACCGAGACCACGGTGGGCACCGAGGATCCGACCGACGCGGCGAGCACGACGAGCGGCGCGGACACGACCGGCGACACCGGCGATCCAGACATGTGGCGCGGTCGCGGCCCGCACGGCGTCGGTCACATGACGACGGAGCTCGCGCTCGTCGACGGTCGCATGGGCCTCGTGCAGTGGTGGTATCCGACGCAGGGCAAGGGCGAGGGCGAGCCGGTTGCGCTCGAGGATCTCGAGCCCGCCGGGCCGAACCACGACACGCTCGCTGGTCTCGTCGCGGATGCGCCCGAGCCGTGCACGCGCAAGTGGGTGCTCTCCCTCGGCGCCGCGGAGCCGCTCGAAGGTCAGTTTCCCGTCGTCGTGTTCTCGCACTGCAACAACTGCACGCGCTACTCGAGTGCGTTCATCGCCGAGCAGCTCGCGAGCTGGGGTTTCGTCGTCGTCGCGCCCGATCATGCCGGCAACACGCTGTTCGACGAGCTCGCGGGCATGAGCGTCGGCGTGAGTCCGGCGTTCCTCGCGACCCGCGGCGACGACATCGGCCGCGTGATCGATGCGATCGAAGCGGATGGTGCGGATGTCCCCGAGTCGCTGCAGGGCCACCTCGACATCGCGCGCCTCGGCGTGATGGGCCACTCGTTCGGATCGGTGACCGCGGGGTGGGTGGCCGAGCGTGACGATCGCGTGCGTGCGACGGTTGCGATCGCGGCGCCGATGGAAAATCCGCTCTTGCCCGGCGTCACGATCGCGAACATCGACACACCGGTGCTGATGCTGCTCGCGCAGGAGGACAACAGCATCCTCGAGATCGGCAACAACCTGCTGCGCGGCAACTACGACGACGCGGCCGCCCCCGCGTGGCTCGTCGAGTTCGTCGATGCCGGCCACTGGTCGTACTCCGACATCTGCGCGCTCGTCGATGCGTTCGATCCGGGCTGCGGCGAGGCGACACGGCAGACCAACGGCGAGCCGTTCACGTACGTCGACATCGACGAGACCCGCGCGCGCTCGAGCGACTGGATCTCGACGTTCTTCGCCGCGTACTTGCTCGAGGATGCGGACGCACAGGCGTGGCTCGCAGCGCCGCCGGCCGACGACGCCATCACGGTCGAATCAAAGCCATAGCGCGGCGACGCCGACCATCGCCATCGCGAGCACCACTCACGCGAACGGGTCGCACACGCCGCGCGTCGGATGGCCGATGTCGAGGCAGTCCTCGACCGGTCCGCACTCGAAGGTGCCGAGCGTGCAGAAGTTCGTGCACGAGCCCGCGTAGCACGAGAAAAGGATGTCGCAGTCGGTCCCCTCGACACACGGGGCGAACAGGTTGCCGCACGCATCGCAGCTCTCGCACAGGCCATACTCCGCGGTCGCGAATCGACACACCGCGATGCCGGGGCACGATTGCAGATCGCCGGGGTAGTCGCACTGCTCGCCACCGTCGGGGATGTCGAGGTCGGGATCGAGCGGGGTACCCGACGCGGTGTCGGTGCCGTCGCTGCTCGATCCGAGATCCGTCACCGAGGTGTCCTCGTCGGTCACTGCGCTGCTCGTGTCGGCGGGCGCGTCGGACGTCGAATCGTCGCTGGGATCGGGCGTGTCGCTCGACGTGTCGTCGGGCTGGTCGCCGCTCGCCTCGCTGCTCGCTTCGACATCGCCGGTGCCCGCACTCGTCGCCGTACTCGACGCCGTGCTCGACGCCGTCATCGCGACCGTCGCCGATCCGCCGGTGTCGGGGAACGATCCGCCGGGCCCGACAGTGCAGGCCGACAACGCGAGGATCAAAGGCACGAGCGGATGCACGGGGGTGCAGGGGGGGGTACAGGGGAGACGTCGCGACGCGGCCGCGGTTGCAGCTACGGGCGACCTTGTGCGGCCGTGAACTGCTGGCGGCACACGCGGCAGCGGTACTGCTTCGCCAGCGGCTGGTACTGCACGCGACCGCAGTGCGGGCACGTCAAGCGCGCGGAGCCGAGTACGACCATCGTGGACGAGCGTAGCACACTGGCGCGCGCTGCTATGCTGCGCACCAGACGGGCATGGACCGCTTTCTCGACACCGTGCAGGCGCTCGTGGACGAGCCGATCGGTGGCGAGCTGCTCGGCATGGGTCCGGCGGTCGCGATCGCGGCGCTGCGCGACGGCACGTTCGCGATGGTGGTGTCGGCACGGGCGGGCAACGCGGAAGACGTCGAGGCGCTCGCGCGCGACTTCGTCAAGGAGAACTCGGGGCAGAACCTGAAGCTCATCGCCGTCGGCGGTGATGCCGAGCATCGCGCCGCGCTCGAGCGAGTGCAGCCCGCGATGATGATCGGCCGCGTGGTCCAGGTGTTCGCGATCGATCGCACCGGCGAGGCCTGGGCCGGTGCGCGCTCGCGACTCGAATCGCCCGTCGGTGCAGCGCTCGTCGTTGTCGCTGCGCGCACCGAGCCGCGCGTGATCGATCCGCAGACCCTGCGTGCCAAGATCGTGGTCCCGACAGCAGAGGATCGGGCTCACGCCGAGGACGCGCGCGAGTTCGTCGAGAGCACGCGCCGTGGAGTGCCGCACGCGACGATCGCCGCGATCGCGATCATCGTGATCATGTTCGGCCTCGAGTGGATGTGGGGTGGCACCGAGCTGGTGCCGACGCTCGTGCGCATGGGTGCAAACGGGAGCTGGGCGCTCGAGGGCGAGCCTTGGCGCCTTGTGTCGAGCGCGTGGCTGCACGCCGGGCCGTTGCACGTGCTGGTGAACGCGTACGTGCTGTTCAGCCTCGGCGGATTCCTCGAGCGCATGTTCGGCTCGCCACGCTTCGTCGTGCTCTACGCCGCCGCGGCGCTCGGCGGCGGCATCGCGAGTGCATTTTTGTCCGACGCGTCCCTCAGCGTCGGCGCATCCGGTGCGATCTGGGGCGTGCTCGGAGCCTCGGTTGCGCTCGCGTGGCGTCCCGCGGATCTCGTGCCGGCCGCGGTGCTGCCGGGGTTCCGGCGCAACGCGGTCGTCAACGTCGTCATCAACGTCGCGATCTCGTTCGCACCGAACATCGACATGATGGCGCACTTCGGCGGCGGCATCGTCGGTGCACTGCTCGTGGTCAGCGGCGGTATCACGCGCGGCGTCGGCAAAGGCACGACGGCGTCGAGTCGGCCGTGGATGGTCGGCGCCGCGGTCGCGGGCATCGTGATGATCGCCGCGCCGATCGTCGCGCTCGTGGTCGGCCGCCCATGGCTGCTGTTCGCGCCCGGCGACACGACCCACGAGATCGGCGACGACGCGACCATCCGTCTGCCGACGCAGCTCGGCGATGCGCGCGTGACGAAGGAAGGTTCGATCACGTACGTCGACGTCGGCGATGCGCTCCGCGATCGCGGCGCTGTGGCGATCGTCGTCAAGCGATTCGAGGTCCCGCTGGCGCCGGCGGACCTCGACCCCGCGTTCGAGCAGCTCCAGGCCGAGGTGACGCAGAAGCCCGAGGCCGGGGTCCAGCTCGGCGAACGCGAGATCGAGACCAGCAAGGGGCCACGATCGTTCATCGAGCGCTATCGGTTTCCCAACGGCCTCGGGTTGCTGCAGATCCATCAGCTGCACGCGAATGCGAGCGTGCGGATCGAAGCCATCTACTGGCACGAGCGCAGCGACACCGCGGGCGAGCTGCAGGCCGCCGCGCGCACGCTGACGATCCCCTGACGCGCGCTACTGCAAGAACGCGCGGTGCATCGCGACGGTGAGCCGCTCGACGTCCTCGTCCGCGCAGAACAGCGTCGCGCGCAGAGGTGACGTCGCCATCGCCTTGATCGCGACGCCGATTCCGGCGGCGATCGATCGGGTCTTCGCGAGCGCAGCGGCGTTGCGGCCGAAAAAGTCGCCGACGACCGACACCGCACCGCAGCTCTCCTCGATCTCGACCTGGCCCATGAGCTGCGCGCGCACGGTCGCCCAGTCCGGGACATCCGCGAGGCCGAACCACAGATCGGCGATCTCGTGGTCGGCATCGAGGTGCAGCACCGGCAGCGACGCAGCCGCAGCCGCGGCGAGCATGCGATCCATCGAGTGACCACCGAACGCGCGCAGCCGCACGAGGTTGCTATAGCCGGCGACACCCGAGAGCGCGCGATCGGTGGTGATGTTCTCGTCGCGATCGATGCGCGTGCCCGCGCCTTCGCTGAACGTCGCACGGGCATACAGCGCGACGCCGGTGCGGCGGGCGAACTCGACCGACTCGGCGTGCAGCACCTTCGCGCCGTGCGACGTGAGCTCGAGCATCTCTTCGTGCGAGATCGACTCGATCAGCTCGGCGGCGGACACGACCCGCGGATCGCCCGTGTACACGCCGTCGACGTCGGAACAGATCTCGCAATACTCGGCCCGCAGCGCGCCGGCGAGCGCGACGGCGGTGGTATCCGAGCCGCCGCGGCCGAGCGTGGTGACCTCGCGCTTGTACGAGACGCCCTGGAAGCCCGCGACGATCACGATGCGTCCGCGTGCGAGCTCGTCCTCGACACGGAACGGTCGCACCTCGAGGATCCGCGCGCCGGAGTGCCGATCGTTGGTGAGGATGCCGGACTGCGATCCGGTCAGCGAAATCGCCTCGTGACCGAGCTCCTGGATCGCCATGCACAGCAGCGCCATGCTCGCTCGCTCGCCGCACGACAGCAGCATGTCGAGCTCGCGCCGCGAGGGCGATGCCGAGATCTCGGTCGCGCGCGCCATCAGCTGATCGGTCGTCTTGCCCATCGCCGACACGACCACGACGACCTTGTGGCCCGCGAGCTTGGTCGCAACGACGCGCGCGGCGACCTTGCGAATGCGCTCGACGTCGGCGACCGACGAGCCCCCGTACTTTTGGACCACCACCGTGGCGGGGATCGTTGCGGGGACCGAGGGGGTCGCGGGCACCGGCGTGGTCATGGCCGGACGCTACCGCAAGCCGGGCGGGCTCGGGTGACGAGGCCGCCACACCGCGGTTGCGGCCATCGGTCAGCAACGACGCGTGCGCCGACGCATCCTTGCTGATTTCGCCGCGCGCGCGACCGGCTCGGCAATTGCGCGTCTCCATGGGGCGTTGTTCGGCGGCTTGGCACCGGTGTCTCCACGTTTCCAGGTCGAGCTGCGGGTCGCCGGCCGCCTCGTCGAATCCACGAGCTGCGGCAGGGCCCTGACGATCGGCGAGGGCGGCGGGCTCGTCGTCCCTGGTCTCGGTGGCGAGGTGCCGCTCGTGCAGGACGGTCGCGTCGTCGAGTGTGCCGGTCTGCGCGGTGAGACCGACGGCGTGCGCGGCGCGTGGGTCGTCGCCGCGCATCCGGAGATCACGATCACGATCGAGCCGCTCCTTGCGGTGGTCATCGAGCGCGGACGATGGACGACGATCCCGACGCGCGAGACGGTGGTTGCCGGGATGCTCGCATGTTGTCTTGCGGGATTGCTCGGCCGCACTGCGATCGCCGGATCGCTGACGGAGCCCGAGCGCGAGATCGTGCCGGAGGAGACCGCGATCGCGTTGGCGATCTACGCGGCGCCGAGTCCCGAGCGCGTGTTCGTACCGCCGACGATCAGCTTCGCGCCGATCGAGGTCGTGCCCGAAGTCGTGCCGCCACCGCCGGTTCCACCACCAGCGCCGCCGCTGCCCGAGCCGGTGACGAGCGCCGACATCGGCGACGGTCTCGATGCGATGGTGGTGCCGTCGACGGTGGCCGAGTCACGCAAGCGCCGACGCGGCAGGTCGCGAGATCGGATGGCGAGAGTGTTCGAGTCGTCGTCGTCGTCGTCGTCGTCGTCGTTGTCGTTGTCGTCGTCGTCGTCCGCGATGGGGGCGGGGATCGCCGACATGCAACTCGAGCCGCTGCACGAGCTGCGAGCCGACGAGGGTGGCGTGGAAGAGGGGGGGCTCGGTGGTGTCGCGGGCGGCGTCGTCGGTGGCACCGGAACCCAGGCCGACGTCGCGATCGACGTCCCGCAGGCGCTGCCGACGAAGATCGAAGCGCCGACGACCGATCCGTTCAGCGGCGGCTTCACGCTCGACGATGCGTTCGCGGGTCATCCCGCGCTCGCGAAGGACCAGCCCGGCACGCTCGTCGCGGTGTTGCACACGACCAAGGGCACGATCCGCTGCGAGCTGTTCGAGGATCGTGCGCCGCGCACCGTCGCGAACTTCGTCGGCCTCGCGCTCGGTACCCGACCCTCACTCGATCCCGCGACCGGCACCTGGCGCTCGCGCAAGCTGTACCAACGCACGATGTTCCATCGCATCGTCCAGGGCTTCGTGATCCAAGGCGGCGATCCGCTCGGCACCGGCAGCGGCGGGCCGGGCTACACGATCGCCGACGAGATCGATCCCGATCTCCGTCACGACGCTGCGGGCGTATTGTCGATGGCGAACCGGGGTCACGACACCGGCGGGAGTCAGTTCTTCGTCACGCTCGACAAGGCGCCGCACATCGACGGCACGTCGACGGTCTTCGGTCGCTGCGATGTCGACGTGGTGCGCCAGATCGGCGAGGTCGCCGTCGACCAACGCTCGCGGCCCGTCGAGCCGGTGACCTTGCGACGCGTCGAGCTCGTCCGCGAGACGCGACACGAGCCGCGAAGCCAAACGCCGAGCGAGCCGCCGAGCGGGCCGCCGAGCGAGCCGCCGAGCGAGCCGCCGAGCGAGCCGCCAAGCCGAACGCCAAGCGAGCCGCCGCGCGAGTGATGCCGGCGCACCACACTAGTGCTCGATCGCGCTGCGCAGTTCGCCATGCAGTGCTGCGCGACTTGCCAAAACTAATGACCGCGCGACGAATCGCAGCACCGCAGCGATCTCGCTCGCATGTCGCGTGTTAGCGTGCGACCGCGCTCGCCGTATCCTCGGTGCGCGGAGGTCGATCGCAGATGGCTGGGTTCGTTGCTACTACTCACGCGCGCTCGCTCACCACGTCCACGTCCACGCGTGTCGTCGTGCTACCACCACCGCCGGTCGGTGGCATGCGAACGCTCGAGCGGTTACGCGGTGAGTTCGACGACAACCTGCCGACGCTGCGACTGCCGCGGATCGGTACGCGCGTGCTGCTGCGTGATGTCGCCGCGGCGCGCAAGCTCGCGCTCGCCGAGCTCTCGCGCAAGAGCGATGGCATCCCCGTCGCAATCGTGCCCGACACGACCCACGAGCTGTCCGCACGCGACCTCGAGATCGAGACGGAGGAACCGGAGGTCTTCGTGCAAGACGTGGTGATCGACGAGAGCGCGCAGGTCGACACGCGCGATCTGTGGCCGCTGCCGAGCGGCCCGATCTCGATCGCACCGCGCGTCGTCACCAACGACGTCACGACGCCGCGGATCCTCGTGCTGCGCGAGCGCACTGCGGAGTATCCCCGCGCCGCGATGCCCATGACCTCGGTCGAGATCTCGCTGGCGCCGCTGCTCCAGGCGTCGCTCGGGCCTGGCTACCACGAGACCAGGGTGCTCGAGCTCGAGCAGGAGCCGCGCGTGCGTCGGCCGTGGCGCGGCGTCATCTTGGGATTCGCAGCAGGTACCGTGCTCGCGCTCGTCGCCGCGGCGACGGTGCAGCCTAACGAGCGCGCGACACCCGTCGCGCCGACACTCGCGGGGCTCGATCGCGCGATCGAGTTCGTGCAACCGAAGCCCACGCCGCCGCGGCTGGTGCCGATCGGTGGACCGCCCGTGGTCGTGCCGCTCGTGCTTCCGAGCGCGCCGCCGCCGTCGCTCGCGACACCGCCGAGCCCGCCGCTGGTCGTCGCGATCGCTTCGACGCCTCGTGCTGCCCCGGCGCGCGTGCGCTCGCGATCGAGACGCGTCGAGGAAGAGTCGTACGAGCCCGAGGTGGTCACGACACCGGTTGCGATTGGGGTCGCGGTCATGCCCGCGAACGACGGCGCCGCGCTGCTGCGCGATGCCGAGCGCGCCTTCGCCAGTGGCCGCCATGCGACGGCGCTGCTCTACGCAGATCGCAGTCGCGCTGCAACGAACGATCCTCGGGCGACGCGCATTGCAGCGCTCGCCGCGTGTCAGCTTCGTCGCGTCGCGAAGGCAGAGGCGGCCTGGCTCGCGCTGCCGCAGGGCCAACGCACGAGCGTCCGCAACGCGTGTCTGAAGCACGGCGTCGAGCTCGGCGCGCCGAAGCTCGCGGCCGCTACGACACCGCGCACCTGATCACGGAACGAGGATCACGGCGCCGCCGGCCGGCACGGTGATCGTGACGTCCCCGCCACCGTCGACTGTCGCGCCCGCTCCACCGAGCACGTCGTCGAGCATCGTGCCGGGGTCGAGCCCGAGCTGCACGACGTCGACCTCGATCTGCTGCTCGGTACCCGCGCGGGTCAACGCGACGATCGCGGCGTCGCCCGGGCCGACGTGCCGCGCGAACACCAGCGTGTCCTCGGTCGCGCCGAGCGAGAGGTAGTCGCCGCGCCGCAGCGCGAGCACCTCTTGTCGCGCTTGGCCGAGCTCACGCACGAACGCCAGCGTGTCCGACTCGTCGGCGGACAGGTCGTCCTGGTCACGCCACATCAGGCGGTTGTTCGGATCGCTGCCACCCCACTGCCCGTACTCGTCGCCGTAGTACATGAGCGGTGCGCCGGGCAGGCCGAGCAGCCACGCGAACGCGACGCGGGCGCGGCGATACGGCTCGCCGTCGCCGGGCGCGACGGCGGTGTTCGACCACTGATTGCCGGGGATGCCGCGATCGTGCGCAGGGTCCTGGCCGCGGTAGTCCGCGATCGTCGCAAAGCGAGCGGTGTCGTGACTGCCGATGTACGGCGTCATCACGGCGCCGTCGGGCCACTTCGACTGGCCGTGATCGAACCAGTAGTCGGCGTGCAGCATGCCGTTGTCGCCGTACGCGAACACTCGGTACGACACGCCGTGATACAGCACGAAGTCGAACTGACCATCGAGCCCATGCGGCCCGACGTAGCGCGAGATGGTCCCGTAGTTCTCGTCGTTGCACGGGTCGGGGCAGTCGTTCCAGCCCATCGCCGTCTCGCCCATCAAGAAGTAGCGCGTGCCGGCGGTCTCGAAGCCCTCGCGCACAGCGGCCGCGAGGTTGCGGGTTGCGGCCTCTTCGACGTGCTTCACCGCGTCGACGCGCAGGCCGTCGAGGTCGAACGTGTCGAGCCACCACACCGCGTCGTCGACGAACGCCGCGTTCGCCTCGGGCACGCGGTGATCGATGTCCGGCAGGTACTCCGTGAACGTGCACTCGAGCGCGTTCGCGGTCCAGTCGCAGCCGGGCGTCCCGCACACGCAGCCGGTGCGGAACCACTCGGGGTGCTGGGCGACGTAGGTGTGGTCCTCGTGGACGTGGTTGATGACGTAGTCCTGCAGGATGCGGATGCCGTGCGCGTGGGCAGCCGCGACCATCTCGCGCAGCGCTGCTTCACCGCCGAGCCGCGCGTCGACGGTGCGACCTTCGATCGGCCAGTAGCCGTGGTAGCCGGTGACGAAGTGCACGCCGTCGCTCGCGAGGTACGCGGGCTCGGGGTTCTCGTGGAACGGCGACAGCCAGATCGCGCGCACGCCGAGCGCGTCGAGCGAGCCGTCCTCGATCGCCTCGCGCACGCCTTCGAAGTCGCCGCCGAAGAAATCACCGCGTGGATCCGCGTTCGGCGTCGGACCGGGATCGTTGCCCGCGTCGCCGTTCTTGAAGCGATCGATCATCACCATGTAGATGACCGCGTCGCGCCAGTCGAACGGCTCGGCCTCGACCCACACCGGCAGGCGCAGCGGCGTCGAGCTGCGACCGCCGCGATCGACTGCGGTGACGACGATCGTGTACTTGCCGTCGTCGAGGTCGCCGATCGCGAGCGTCGCATCGCCGCTGTCGGGATCGACGACCAGCTCGTCCGCCGTCAGCGGGCGCTCGTCGAAATCGTGGCGTAGCGTCGCGGTGAACGCTTCGGTCTGGGCACCGTCGCCCGGGGCGCCGTCGACGTAGCGCAGGCTCGCCGTGATTTCGCCCGCGCCCGCGGACGGTCGCGTCACCGCGTGCTCGTCCACGACGAGGGTTGGCAGGTTGCAGTCCGGCACGAGCACCGCGGAGTTCTCGACGTCGTCGACGTACTTGCGGCGCCCCTGCGCGGGATCGAGGATCCAGTCGGTGCTGTCCGCGTCGTCGACGACGACCTTGTACGCGTGCAGGCCGGGCGCGAGGTCGATCGTGCCGCGCCAGGTGTCGCCGTCTTGCTCGAGCGACGTCGCGGTCGGCAGATCGAAGCCCTGCCACTCGCCGGAGATGCGGACCGCCGCGATGCCGTTGCCGTCCGCGTACTCGAAAGCGGTCGGGCAGACGTCGACCTCGGTACCACCGGTCGGATCGCCGGTGCTGGAGTCGTCGTCGGTGCCCGAGGTGTCCGGTGACATCGTCGTCGTCACTGTCGTGTCGTCGGTCGCCGTGGTCGTCATCGTCATCGTCATCGTCATCGTCGACGTCGGCTCGATCGTCGTCATCACGTCGTCGTTGCCGGTCTCGTCCTGATTGTCGCGCGCGCTCTCACCCCCGCATGCGGCTGCGAGCAGCGTCGCTACGAGCGTACGGCGACGGCGAAGCAGCCCGAGGCCGAACAGCACGAGCCAACCGCTAGAACCAAGACCAGAAGCGGATCGGTCGGTTCGGCACCCGCAGCCACCGTCGGTGTCCGCGCCGGCGCCGTCGGTCGTCTCGTCGTCGCCGGTGTCGTCGTCGCCGAGAGTCGCGCTGATCGTCGCGCTCGCGGTGGCGCCTTCGGTCGCGCTCGCAGTCGCGCTCGCGGTCGCATCGCCGCTGCCGGTGTCGGGCGCCGACGTCTCGTCGCCACCGCTTGCCGTCGTCTCGCTGGTGTCGCTGCCGGTGCCGGTGTCGTCGGTGCCACCGCCCTCGAAGAACGCGCCACAGGCGGGATCAACCGCCAGCCCATCGCGATTCAGCAACGCGAGCGCGTACGCACCGGCACCGAACCCGAGCATCGGCGTGTTGAACTTGTAGGTGCCGAGGGCCTCGTCGTAGGTCTCCGCGATCATGCCGTAGTTCGCGAACGACTGGGCCGTGACCCACTGCAGGATCGCATCGCTGCGCGCCGCATCGCCGGCGGCTCGCGTCGCGATTG
>Ga0105046_10014463_pt1 | contig 12166 bp, 10 predicted proteins | sample MAT03_FD_78385 | JGI IMG/M metagenome (GOLD analysis project Ga0105046, IMG submission 78385) | Freshwater microbial communities from Lake Fryxell liftoff mats and glacier meltwater in Antarctica - MAT-03 (megahit assembly) | ecosystem: Environmental > Aquatic > Freshwater > Ice > Liftoff...
TACGCCGCAAAGGCGAATTCGGGATGTATGCACGATCAAATCCGAAACCATCCGATGGTCATGTTCGCGATCCCCCAACGTGTCGCGCCCTCGATCATCGGTTTCAGTCTACCGTAAGAATGATGCATCACCAGCGGTTTTGATGAGGAATTAGGGCTACTCAACATAATAACGCGCGAATCCATCCCGTGGTTTCGAGAGAAATTTTATGATTTGAAGCGAGGATCGGCGGTCGCGATTCCCAGCGCCTCCCGTGCCCATGCAACTGTCGTCAGCGAACCGGTAATCACGGACAGCGCGTTTTCTGTCATCAAGAGCGCTTCGTTCATCGAACCGGCAACTTCGATGGGTATACCTTCCGCGGCGATCGTTGCGGCGAGGTCACCGGCTGCCAGCGCACGAGGTGTTTGCGGGGTTATCGCGATGAATCTGCTCGCGATCTCGCGCAAAGCATTGACAAAGGCATATGCATCCTTGTCATTCAGCATCCCGAGAATGACCACGGCGCGGTCTTCGCCGTAATTGGATTTGAATGCCCGGGCGAGCGCGGCGGCGGCGGCGGGTGTGTGCGCGCCATCCACGACAATCGTTTGTGTGTTCCGAGTAACAACTTCGAACCTGCCGGGCCAACGCGTTTTGGTCAGTCCGTCTCGCACCGCTTCTTCGGCGAGATTTTCGCCCAACATCGCCCAGAGACCTGCGACAGCCAGGCTGGCGTTATCGATCTGGTGATCACCGATCAACCCGGATTTGAGTTCACGGAACGTGCCCCAGGGACCGTGGAGGTCGAAGCGCTCGCCGTTTCGCTCCCAGCGCCAATCTCGACCGGCCAGAAGCCAGGGCGCCTTCTGCTCTTCCGCCTTTGCCGCGATCACTCCGAGCGCTTCCTGATCCAACACAGCCGTCGCAACCGGCACCCCGGGTTTGATGATTCCGGCTTTGTTCGAAGCGATTTCCCCGAGAGTCGATCCGAGCACGCTCGTGTGCTCGTAGTCGAGCGCGGTAATGATCGTCGATTCCGGACTGACGACATTGGTTGAATCGAGCGTTCCGCCGAGTCCGACTTCGATAACTGCCGTTTGACAGCGCATAGCACACAAGTAATCGAACGCCATCGCGGTCGTTAGTTCAAAAGCGGTCGCAGGACCGAGATCCGGATGTGCTCGTTCAACCATTCGGGCCTCGAACACAGCGCGATCCCAGATGTCCGCGAACCCCGATTCGCTGATCAATCGGTCATCGATCGCGAATCGTTCGCGGAAGGTGTGCAGGTGAGGCGAGGTGTAACGCCCGGTTCGAAAACCTGCCTCGGTCAGAATCGACGCGGCAAATGCCGTGGTTGAACCCTTACCCTTACTCCCCGCTACATGAAGGATACGCAAACTATTCTGCGGATTCCCGAGCCGGCTCAATACCTCTCGCGTTCGACGCAACCCGAGCGCGGCGAAGTCATCCCCGGCGAACGGATTGCTGATAAATCCACGATCATACGCGGATCGATCCCACAATTGCCGGAGTGCGTTCAGGTAGCGTTCACGGTCACTGACACGCGGTTGCAATGTGCTCATTCTGCAGAATCGATCGATTGCAGCTCGGGCAGGTGTTCCCGCAGGTGGGCCGTTCGACGTCGGAGCGCTTTCGCAAGTGTCCACTCTTCGCCATCGATCACGATCAGGTCGGGCAAATCACTCTCGGCAAGCGAATCGACAGCGTCTTCGAACGTTCCCGCGGCGGAGACAAGATCGTCGATCGGATCAGGCTGGACGAGATCGAGCGAAACAACCCCAAGCCGGCTCGCGTACCAGCGATCAAGCGAGGCAATGTGTTGTAGCGTGAGCCGGGCAACATCAGAACTGACTGACGCCGGCAGTTCATCGAAGGCGTCGATAAAATCGGACAGCGCCGCTCGCCCAACCGCAAGCGCGGCTTCGATCTCATCTTCGTCGGGAGCAATGAGATCGACCTGAAATCGGGGACCGATCGAATCTCCAGTCGACGAATGTTCCTCGGCAAGCTGGAGATCGATCTCACCCTCGGGTTCCTCGATGAGTTCCCGAGTGAGGAGCCATTCGAGATGTCGTCGGAGTGCTTCACCTGTGCGTGCGGTGAGTTCGGCGGTATCCCTGCCAGTGACCACGAAGCCAGGCAGTTCGCGGACGAAGAGCATTCGCTCCTCTGTCCATTGTTCGATAAGCGCTTTTAATCGCAAAGTCATAGTTGGCTATCCAGTTTCAGAGATTCAATTCGAGTTGGCCGGGAATCGGGCTGAATCGAGCGTGGTCATCCGCCAGACAGCGCCGTCGTTTCCTCCGAAGATCAGATGTTTGCCGGCAAGTTCCGGGGTCGTTTCAGGAAAGTCGGATCGGTAGTGAGCACCGCGGCTCTCTTCTCGAAGCAGCGCCGCAGAAACAACCGATCGGGCTGCCAGGGCGATGTTCGATGTCTCCCAGAATAACCGGTGATCGCCCTCAAACCCCCGCAGTTCCAACAATCGTTGGTCGATCGCACCCACCGCATCGTGCAAGCCGGTTGCCGTCCTCACGACCGCGACCTCCCGGCCCATGGCCCTCTGGATTTCACCACGAATTGCAATGAGGCGTTGGGCTTCCGGATCAGCTTTGATTTCCACCGGATGAGTCGACCGCGAACTGCGCTCGATTGTTTCATCCGGAGGTGTCAACTTCGAAAAACGGTCAGCGGCGTGCAATCCGAAAACGAGACCTTCGAGCAGCGAGTTGCTGGCAAGGCGATTGGCGCCATGGACACCAGTGCATGCTGCTTCGCCGAGGGCGAGCAGACCGGGCAGCGTTGTCGTGCCATCGGAGCCCGCCACGATTCCTCCCATGAAATAGTGCGCGGCCGGAGCAACCGGGATGAGATCTGTGGCGAGATCGAGACCGCGCCGCGCGAGTTCGGCCGCGATCGTCGGGAAGCGCAATCGCATGGCTTTGGCTTCGAGATGACTTAGATCGAGAAAGACATGATCCGCGTTGTCCAAACCCATCTGGCGCTGGATTCCGCGCGCTACGACATCTCGCGGTGCAAGTTCCGCCTGCGGATGAATCGCGACCATGAAGCGTTCACCATCAACTCCACGGATATATGCTCCTTCACCACGGACCGCCTCAGAAATGAGGAAGGCGTTGGAGTCATCGAGTGCGAGCACGGTGGGGTGGAACTGAGCGAACTCGACATCAGCAACCGCGACTCCCGCGCGAACAGCGATCGCGAGTCCATCCGCGGTCGCCGCCGGGGGGTTTGAGGTCGTCGCCCAGAGTTGTCCGGCGCCGCCGGCCGCGATCACCACCGAATTTGCTTCAAGCCGAACGATTCCTTCATTGCTTCCTAGTTCCGCCAGAACGCCTCTGCACATGCCAGACTCGACGATGAGATCGATCGCAAAGGAACCGGCGAGAAGATCAATTGCCGGATGTTTCCGAACACCCGCCACAAGCGCGCGTTCAATCTCGGCGCCGGTAGCATCGCCCCCCGCATGAAGTACACGCCGCCGGCTGTGGGCTGCTTCGCGTCCGAGAAGCAACACCCCGCTTTCTGGATCGCGATCGAAATCGGTGCCGAGGGATAGCAGCCAGTCGACCGCGTAAGGCGCGCCCTCGACCAATTCATGAACCGCATCGATGTCGCAGAGACCTGCCCCAGCAATGAGGGTGTCTTCTTCATGCAGTGACGGGGAATCGTCGTCCCCGATTGCCGCGGAGAGACCGCCTTGTGCCCAACGAGTATTGCTCTCGCCCAGTGCACCTTTGGTCAGCAGGGCAACCCGGTAAGTTGATGGAAGCCGGAGCGCAAACGCGAGTCCCGCTACACCGGCGCCAATGACAACGACATCGTACCGACGAACAGGTAGATTCCGTGCGATCTCGAAGTCAAACAACGAACGCCCCGCGGACGCAAGAAACGAAGGATCAGGCAAAGTGAGATGCACGCGGTCTTCCTTATCTTCTGCAGTTTCTAGCCGAGCGGTTTCCGGCCCTGCCGGGGAGCAAGATCGAACCGGCGGTGCAAGTATTCATGCTCAGCGCATCCGGCGCGACAGGAAACTCAGGCTCCCACCACGAAAAATCCCCGGTCCGTAACGCGAGCCTCGGGAATAACGGTCAACGCCATAAAGGCGAGTAGTCCGAATGGTGATGGAAGGGTACTACCCATATCGCGCGCCGCCTGCTCCAGCTGATCGTATGTCGCAGCGACTTCTTCCAGCGGCCGATCAGAGAGCAGCCCGGCAATGGGCAGCGGGAGGTGTCCGAGGATTTGGCCATCAGCGACAACCGCGAGTCCACCCTGGCTCTCGGCCACGAGCGCGATCGCGGCCAGCAAATCCACATCGCCCACCCCAACCGCGACGATATTGTGGGCGTCGTGCGAAATGGTGCTCGCCATCGCACCGCGTTTAAGCCCGAATCCATGGACGTAACCGACACCGACCCGGCCCGAGGCATTGTGTCGTTCGATGCAGACGAGTTTGAGCAGATCGCGTTCGACATCAGCAACGGCCTGACCATTGACAATTTTCGGTTCGACATCGAGTCGTTTGGTCACGATCTGCCCGTGAATGGCGCCGACCGCCTGTTTGGCATTGTTAGGTTCGAGTGCAAGATGTCGCAACATCACCGGCGCCACGTGTACCGAGTGAGAGAGGTCGTCGGGGACGGATCCGGTCGGCTGATCGAACAGGTAAGCGCCATCTTTTGCCACAAGTTTGCCGCGATAGAACGTGGCGGCGACCTCGACTCGTTCCAGATCGCGGAGCAAAACGAGATTGGCTTCATACCCCGGAGCAACCGCGCCAATTCCTTCGAGTCGCCAGTAATCCGCCGTGTTCCAGGTTGCCATTCGAATGGCGCGAACCGGATCGAGTCCGCCTTCGATCGCGCCACGGAGGATGGCGTCCATGTGCCCATCGTGAAGCAGCGAGTGGCAATCGCGGTCATCTGAGGCGAAACAGCAGCGCGGGTAGGTCAGATCGGTCACGAGCGAAAGGAGTTCGTGCAGGTTATGCTCGGTCGATCCCTCGCGGATCATCACCATCAGACCCGCCCGCAATTTATCTCGCGCTTCGTCGAGCGTGGTCGATTCGTGGTCGGAGTGGGTGCCTGACCCGGCATATGCCTGGACTGCCTTTCCGCGCAATCCCGGAGCGTGCCCATCTCGTCGCCGACCCTCGGCTGCGGCGAGTATCACCGCGATTTCGCCGGCACCGGCCAGAACGCCGGGGAAGTTCATGAGCTCGCCGAGGCCGACCGATTCGGGCCAGTTCAGTGCTTCAGTGATCTCATCTACCCCGAATACTGCGCCAGGACTCTCGAATGGGCTCGCCGGAACGCAGGACGGAATCGTGAATCTGACCGTCAGTGGTAGACCCAGCGTGGCCTTGCGTACGGCATCGACACCGCGAATACCGGCGACATTGGCGAACTCATGCGGATCGGTAATCACTGCGCCGGTCCCGTGCGGCACAACCGCCCTGGCGAACTCGGATGGCCAGACCAGCGAGCTTTCGAGATGAATATGGGCATCGATAAATGAGGGCGCGAGAGTCATACCAGTCGCGTCCAGGCGTTCGAGCGCATCGGGGAAGTCGCCGACGGCGGCAATTCGACCATCGACGATCGCGACATCTCCAGACTCGAGGTCGCCGGAAAAGACATTGACGACTCGTGCGCCGGAAATGACAAGATCGGCTGGTTCAAATCCCTGAGCAACCCGAAGTCGCCGTTTCCAGGCGTCGATGTCAAAACCGGATGAGTGCTGGAGGGGATTGCTGCCCACGTCACGACGACCTTTCCACGAAGTGGCGGAAACCTACAGAATCGCTACGTGCCGATCTGCGATTCGACAAGAATGAGCAATTCTTCCAGTTCCGGAAGGTGCTCACGCACAAACGCTCCCACTTGCGGGGCGCGGGTGAATGGCAGTTCGTACCGTATGCGAACACCCACACCCTGCTCGACCTCGTCCCAGTACGCGGACTGATGAGGAGCAAGTGAACCGCGAGCAACGTTCGGGATCGTCATCCTGGCCAGCCGTTCGTGGGCACGACGACGCCAGTCATTGTCTTCTTCTGAAAAGAGACCTGGCGATGTCGCCCACATTTCAACCACGAATCCATCCGGCCCGATGCAGACATCGACCCGGCCAAGTTCGTCGTCAACCGCGATCGTCCACCGTTGCTGATCGTCAAAGGTGCCATAGGCGTAATAGCCGGCGGCAATCAACGACTCCTTGACAGGTTCGAGGGCGCGATTTTCGCGAGGGAGATCGGTGTGAACGGCGGTGAGATCGGCAACCGTTATTTCGGTGATGATCTCCGCTTCGTCATCGGACTCGCTATTGAATTTGTCTTCTTCAAGCCACATCAGCATTGCTTCCTTTGATTCTTCGGTGGCGGCTGTCACCTGCGCGGGGGAAGGAACGCGAAAATTGCGCCAATCCTTCCCGCTCTCGTCATTGTTTCAGGCTGGATCAGTGCTGCCAAGTTCATTTGGAACGCTTCCATGGCGAAAATCGAGATCGTTCGGCGCAATCAGGCGCTCTTTCATCTGGAAGAATGGGAACCTTCGATCATGCGACTTGAACAGTAGCGTTGGTCATTATCGATAGTGATTTGACATCAACAATGCCCTGCGCTATTCTCGCCCGTCAGGATTCAGCTTTGTTGAGATTGAACAATTGGTGCTCCCCGGTCGATCGTAGCCGCCGCTCTGTGGTGGGGCGAAAGATCTTCACCGGAGCGCCGGGAATTCGTCTCGGCAGAGTTGACCGAATGGGCAATGGGGCCCATTGGCGCGCTCTTTTTGAAAGAGCCGGAATTTACTGTACGGAGGTTTTCGACAAATGGCGAAAGAATCCATTTCCGCGTTGATTGCGCAGTTGCACATGAGCAAGATCAGCCGTCGAGAGTTCGCAAAGCGAGCGGCGGCGGCAGGTCTCGCTGCAGGTCTGGTCGGCCAGGTCATTCGAGCCGCAGATGTCGCCGCTCAAGAGATGCCTGAGGCCACCAAGATTGGTGTCCCGGGAATCACCTATTCCACGGACAACAGCAAGGGAACCATCAAGCTCTACTCCTCATGGCCGTTGACGGGTTCCTATGCAACGCTCGGACCAGACGCCGTCGAAGCGGTCAAGCTCTGTATCGCTGACTTCGGTGGCGCCGCCGGTGGTTATGCCCTCTCGTACGAAGCACTTGATGACGGCGTTGCCGCCAACAACGGCGGTTGGGAAGCCGGCAAAGAGACCGAGAATGTCAACAAGGTCATCAACGATGCCGAAGCGATGGTCTACATGGCCACCTACAACTCCGGCGCCGCCAAGATCTCAATCCCCATCACCAATGCAGCTGGCCTCGCCCAGATCTCTTATGCCAACACCTACCCTGGTCTGACAAAGGCGATCGAAGGCGTCACCGAAGAGGGCGAGCCGGATCTCTACTACCCATCAGGCAAGCGTAACTACTTGCGCGTTTGCCCGGCAGACGATATCCAGGGTGCCGCGGGCGCGAATTGGGCATTCACTGAAATGGGTAAGAAGAAGGCCTACATTCTTCACGACAACAGCCTCTATGGCAAGGGTGTCGCGGCCGTCTTCCAGGGTCGCTTCCTTGAACTCGGCGGCGAAGTTCTCGGCTTCGAAGGCTACAAAGCTGATGCCGGCGACTACCAGTCGGTTATGGCCGCCATTGCCGACAAGGGACCGGACATGGTCATGCTCGGTGCCACAGTGGACAGCAATGCTGCCAAGGTTGTTCAGGACTTCCGCGGCGTCATGAGCCCGGATGACGTCCTCTTCCTCGGACCTGACGGTCTCATCAACACCGCATTCGTCGAAGGCGCTGCCGACGCTGCTGAAGGCGCCTGGCTCACATTCGCCGGATATACACCTGACAAACTGCTCGAGCTCGGTGGACCAGGCGCTGACTACGTTACCCGCATTACTGAAGTGCTCGGTCACTCGCCTGACTCCTATGCGGTGTACGCATACGAGACCACGGTCGCTGTAATCCAGGCGATCACTGTCGCCGGCACCGCCGATCGGACTGCGATTCTGGATGCACTCTGGGCAACTGAAGGCTTTGTCAGCCTCCTCGGATTCACCTGGTCCTTCACGGACACCGGTGACACCGATTCCGCGATCATCGGTCTCAGCCAGATAATCGATGGCGTGATCAAGTACCAGAAAGCCATCTCCTAACTCAGGACAACGTAGACAGGAGAGCCGGGGGAATCCCTGGCTCTCCTGTCGTATTCGACGGCGAGAGCCGAGCTCAGAATCGGCAGCGCGGGCGGTTCTGACGTCCAGGGGTGGACAATGGATTTCAACGTCAATCTCTTCGTTCAGCTGGTCATCATCGGTCTGGCGAACGGTGCGCTCATCGCATTGATCGCGCTCGGCTACACGATGGTCTATGCGATCGTCGAACTCATCAACTTCGCCCATGGCGAAGTCTTCATGATGGGGGCTTTTCTCGCATTCTCCGTGATCAGCTATTCAGGTGTCACAAGCAAAGATCCGACATTTCAGATCGTCGGAATCGCGATTTTGGCATTCCTCGCCGCCATGTGCTTCAGCGCTCTGATCAATGTCGGTATCGATCGATTCGCGTACCGGCGCCTGCGAAATGCGCCGAGGCTTGCTCCTCTTATCTGTGCTATCGGCTTCAGTTTCATCCTGCAGCAGCTTGCGATTTACTGGAAGGGCGCCAATCCGCTCTCTCCGCCGGCATTGATTCCGACAAAATATCGAACCTACAATATTTTGACTGAATGGTTTTCGCTTGAGACAAAAATTCGAATTCGGCCGCTCGATCTCATTGTCTTCGGTGTCACCATTCCTCTGCTGTTGGCACTCTCATGGTTCGTGTACAAAACACGGACTGGTAAGGCAATGCGCGCGACTGCCCAGGACCGCGATGCAGCCGCTCTGATGGGCATCGACATCAATCGGACAATTTCAGTTGCGTTCCTGGTCGGTGGCGCACTCGCAGGCGCGGCGGGCTTCATCGCGCTCTACTACAACAACACTGCCCGCCCAACAATGGGGTTCCGTTATGGACTCTACGCCTTTACTGCTGCGGTCCTCGGAGGTATCGGTAATCTAAACGGCGCGGTGATTGGGGGGTTCCTCATCGGCCTCACCTGGTCGATGAGTGACGGCTTTATGAAGGACTACATACCCGGATGGGGCGCCCAGTGGACGCCGGCGGTCATTTTTGGACTGCTGGTTCTGACAATGGTCTTCCGACCGGGTGGCATTTTCGGCGAGCAGACGGCGGAGAAGGTCTGATATGGCAACTACCTATGCTCACATCAGCCCGAAAGTTTCGGCCGGCAGCGAAGGACAGGAACCGAAGTCGAAAGAGAATCAGTGGTTTGTGGTCGGGTTCATCCTGCTGGCGCTCTACCCGTTTCTCGATGCCTTTGCCGGGATTGATCGGCTGGGTTCCTGGGGCGCAATCTTTGTCTATGTGATTCTTGCCGTTGGTCTCAACATCGTTGTCGGGTATGCCGGTCTGCTGGACCTCGGCTACGCCGCCTTCTTCGCCTTCGGTGCGTACACCATCGGTCTACTGACCTCGCCTGGCAGCTATTTCATTCAGCAGGGGTGGGTGCCGGAGTTCCTTCAGCATTTTTGGCCTGCGCTCGCGCTCTCATGGGTCGTGGCGGCATTTTTTGGGGTCATTCTCGGCGCTCCAACACTTCGCCTACGCGGCGATTACCTCGCGATCGTGACGCTCGGATTCGGCGAAATCGTGCCGAACTTCTTTCTCAACGCAGATAAGATCACCAATGGCACCCGCGGTCTCAACCCGATCGCGAAACCGCCATCTTTTACCCTTTTCGACCACACCGTCAGTTTTGGGCCGATCGATCAGCGCAACTGGTACTGGTTGATCCTGGTGATCGGCACCTTCTCGGTGCTCATGATCCGGCGATTTCACAAATCTCGTCTTGGCCGGACGTGGATGGCTGTGCGCGAAGATGAAATCGCGGCGGCCAGTATGGGTGTCAATCTCGTTAGCACCAAACTATGGGCATTTGCGCTGGGGGCCTCGTTCGCTGGATTCGCCGGCTCCGTGTATGCCTCGTACTTTCAGTACGTGCATCCAAGCAATTTCGAGTTCTCCGTTTCGGTCACGATTCTCGCGATGATCATTCTCGGAGGTCTCGGCAACATCTACGGCGCGATAGCAGGCGGTTTGATTATCGGTTTCTTCGACCGGATCCTCTCGGAAGAGTTGAATCGCCCGGTCCACTGGCTCGGGGGTCAACTCGATATCGCGTTTCTGTCAAATCACGATGTCAAACAGGACAAATTCCTGGTCTTTGGGCTCGCCCTCGTGTTGATGATGCTCTGGCGGCCGGAAGGTCTCTTCCCGAACTCGCGCCGGAAATCGGAACTGCATCCCGAAACATTCGAGGAGCGAATGCACGAAGATCAATCGATGTTCGAGACCCGCGATACCGATGACCATAGCGTCGGAGAGCGGGTGTGACGATGTCGACAGCAGGCACAGGCGGATCTTCCGCACCAAAAGAAATTGCGTTGCTGGCTGAGGCGGTAACGAAGCGGTTCGGTGGGTTGACGGCGGTCGATCGAGTCAATCTGACGATCGAGCGGGGTACGATCCGTGGGTTGATCGGCCCGAATGGAGCCGGAAAGACCACATTCTTCAATATCGTTGCCGGGATCTACCAGCCGACGGAAGGGCAGATCACGTTCGAGGGGAATGTGGTTCAGGGCGGCCACGGCAGCGTGAAAGGTTCGGGTTCACTTCGCCCGGATCAGATCGCATCACGCGGTATCGCCCGCACATTCCAGAACATTCGGCTCTTCAACAACATGACGGCAATCGAGAACGTGCTGATCGGTATGCACAGCCGCCTCACCTCCAGCGTCTTCGGGTCGGTGCTCCGGCTTCCTTCAGTGAGAACCGAGGAGCGATTGGCTCGCGAACGCGCCCGTGAATTGCTCGCCTATGTCGGATTGGCGGGGAAAGGTGACGAGACGGCCAAAAATCTTGCCTATGGCGATCAACGCCGTCTCGAAATTGCCCGGGCGCTTGGATCTGAACCTCGACTTCTCCTGCTCGATGAACCAACAGCCGGAATGAATCCCGCGGAAACTGCGCAAATGACGCGATTCATCGATCAGATGCGGAGCGATCTCAACCTGACCATTCTGCTGATCGAACACGACATGCGAGTGGTGATGGGAATTTCGGATCGGGTCGCAGTACTGGATCATGGCGAAAAGATAGCGGACGGCACCCCTGCCGAGGTTCAGCGTGATTCGCGTGTGATCGAGGCGTATCTCGGCAAGGCAGGGGCTGCGGCAGCGGAAAGCGCGACGGCAGCGAAGGCAAAAGCGAACGCCGCCAGTGCCCCGGCGGGCGGGGAGCAACTTTAATGGCGCAACAGGCCGCGATGCTCGAACTCCAGAATGTCCACACCTATTACGGTCACATCCACGCGCTCAAAGGAATCTCGCTGACCGTCGCGAAGGGCGAAGTTGTCACGCTTATTGGCTCCAACGGCGCGGGCAAAAGCACCACCCTCCGTACCGTTTCCGGTCTGGAAACACCACGCACAGGCAAGGTCCTGCTCAAGGGACAGGAACTCAACGGTATTCCCGCGCACAAGATCGCGACGATGGGTGTGGCCCAATCGCCGGAAGGTCGGCGGATCTTCCCCCGGATGACGGTGCTGGAAAACCTCGAAATGGGCGCATTCTGCCGAGGAAAGGTTGATAGCGCCGATCTGGATCGCGTCTACTCACTCTTCCCTCGCCTGAAGGAGCGAATCACCCAGAAAGCGGGCACCATGTCCGGTGGTGAGCAGCAGATGCTCGCAATTGGGCGGGCATTGATGGCGCATCCCGAGTTGCTGCTGCTCGATGAACCTTCGATGGGGCTCTCTCCAATTCTGGTCGAGGCGATCTTCAACATCGTGGTGGAGATCAACAAGCAGGGCACGACTGTGCTCCTGGTTGAACAGAATGCGCTGATGGCGCTCGGCGTTGCTCACCGGGGATATGTGCTGCAAACCGGTCAAATCGTGCTCTCCGGCGACGCAAAGTCGTTGATGCAGGATGAGTTGGTCCGGAAGGCTTATCTCGGAGAGGAATAGTACCGAGTACCGAGTACCGAGTA
>Ga0105046_10014464_pt1 | contig 12165 bp, 9 predicted proteins | sample MAT03_FD_78385 | JGI IMG/M metagenome (GOLD analysis project Ga0105046, IMG submission 78385) | Freshwater microbial communities from Lake Fryxell liftoff mats and glacier meltwater in Antarctica - MAT-03 (megahit assembly) | ecosystem: Environmental > Aquatic > Freshwater > Ice > Liftoff...
TCCGTCGAGGGACTGGTGATCGGCACGCAGGTGCAGGCCTCTGAGGTGACGCTGCCCGAGGGCAGCACGTTGCGCGGCGAGCCCGAGATCCTGGTCGTCAACGTCGTCGCCGCGCCGACCGAGGCGGACCTGGAGGCGACCATGGACGGCGCAGGCATTACAGCGGACGCACCGCAGACCGAGTCCCCGGACAGCTGAGAGGTGACACCCGCCCTCGTCGTCGGGCTCGGCAACCCCGGCCCGGACTACTCCGACACCCGGCACAACGTCGGGTTCGGCGTGGTCGAGCTGCTGGCCGGGCGGGCAGGTGGCCGGTTCTCGAAACACCGGACCAACGCCGACGTCCTCGAGGGCCGGCTCGCCGGACGTCGCGTCGTGCTCGCGAAACCGCGCACGTACATGAACGTCTCCGGTGGGTCGGTCGTCGGCCTGGCGAAGTACTTCTCCGTCCCGGCGGAGGACGTCCTGGTGGTCCACGACGACCTCGACCTCGCCTTCGGCGTCATCCGGCTCAAGCGCGGCGGGGGCGAGGGTGGCCACAACGGGCTGCGGTCGATCAGCTCGTCGATCGGGACGCGCGACTACCTGCGCGTCCGGTTCGGCATCGGCCGCCCGCCCGGCCGTCAGGACCCGGCCGACTTCGTGCTCAAGCGGTTCTCCGGCGCCGAGCGCAAGGAGCTGGAGCTCGCGCTCGACCTGGCCGCGGACGCCGCGGAGGCCCTTCTCGCGGACGGTCTGGAACCGGCCCAGAACCGCTTCCACGCGCTGTCGGGCTGAACCGGCGGAGGGCGGGGAGTGGGGGGTCAGACGCGTGTCCGGAGCAGGTCGGCCGTCGCGGAGCGGCGGAGCTTGCCCGACGGGGTCTTCGGGAGCGTGCCCGGGCCCAGCACGACGACCTCGGCCGGACGCACCCCCACCTCCTTCACGACCCGGCTCGTGACGTCCTTGCGGATGACCGCCTCCGCGGACGGGTCTCCCGCCCTGCGCGACTCGACGGCGACCAGGAACGACTCACGGTGCCGGCCGCCGTCGTGCCCGGCCGGCAGCCGTACCGCCACGGCGTTGCCCGCGCGGACGTCAGCGGCCGCGGTGGCGGCCCGCTCGATGTCGGTGGGGTAGATGTTGCGGCCACCCATGATGATCACGTCCTTGCGCCGGCCGCACACCACCACCTGGCCCTCGGCGAGATAGCCTTCGTCGCCGGTGTCGAGCCAACCGTCGGCGTCCTGGGCCGCGACGGGGCCGCCGACCGTGAGGTAGCCGAGGGTGACCGAGGGGCCGCGCAGCTGCAGCACCCCGACCTCGCGCTCGCCGAGCACCGCGCCGTCGTCGGCGACCACGCGTACCTCGATGCCGGGCAGCGGCGGGCCGAGCTTCGGGAACCGGCGCGCCGGTCCGTCGGTGGCCGGGACGGCGCGGCGGTGGGACTCGAGCCCGTCGGCGTCGATGTGATCGACCTCCAGGCCGGTGTCGAGCGGCGCGAACGCGACGCCCAGCACGGTCTCCGCCATGCCGTATGCCGCGAGCACCGACTCCGGACGCAGGCCGAACCGCTCGCCCGCGCGCGTGAACGCGGCGACAGCGTCGGGGTCGATCGGTTCGGCGCCGTTGAGGGCGAGCCTCAGCGACGACAGGTCCAGCGGGCCGTCGGCGCGCGCGAGCTGGCGGGCGAGCACCGCGTAGGCGAAGTTCGGCGCGGCGGTGACCGTGCCGTGGTGGGTCGAGATCAGCTCGGCCCACACCAGCGGGCGCGCCAGGAAGTCGACGGGCGTGACGGTCACCAGGTCCAGACCGACGACCATCGGCGCCGTCAGGAACCCCACCATCCCCATGTCGTGGAACAGCGGCAGCCACGACACCATCACGTCGTTCTCCACGTCGAGTGCCGCGGCCCGCACCATCGCGGTGATGTTGGCGTGCAGGTTGCCGTGGGTGATCCGGACGGCCTTCGGCTCGGCCGTGGAACCGCTGGTCAGCTGGAGCAGTGCGGTGTCGCCCTCGCCGGCGACGTCCGCGTCGGGCGTCATCGGGGGCCCGTCCAGGGACTCGATCGCCCGGAACACGATACCGCGCTCGGCGAGGACCGGGGCGAGCGCGTCGAACGGGGGGCCGAGCAGCACCAGCGACGCGTCGATCATGCGCAGGACCGAGAACGTGTCCTCCGCCCAGGCCGCGAGGTCGGTGCGGGCGGTGGGCTGGTGGAGCATCGTGACGCTGCCGCCGGTGAGCCACACCGCCTGCGATGCGGGTGCGATCGAGGCCGGCTCGCCTGCGAGCACGCCGACAGCCGCACCGCGCGTCAGACCCGGACCGGCGCCTGGTCCGGCGAGCAGGGCACCGGCCATGCTCCGAGCCGTGGCGTGGACCTCGCCCCACGGGCGGCGGACCGGGTCCTGCGCACCGGTCACCATGGCGCGGGGCGAGCTGACTGCGGAGTCCAACAGCATCGTCAGGAAGCGGGACATGGTCGCGGAGCCTACGGCCCGCGGGCGCGGCGAGGACGAACAGAACACGAGCACACCGCCGCGGTCCCCGACGATCGTGCGGGCCCACTGCCGATCATGAGGTCCGGCGTACGATCCACGGTTGTGCCGAACCCGCGTGCGAAGACCCTGGACGAACTCCCCACCGCCGTCGCGTCGGTACTGGACGCGGCGCGGGCCGATCTCGAACGGCTGGTGCGCATCCCCAGCATCTGGGCCGATCCCGCGCATGCCGACGACACGCGGGCCTGCGCCGAGGCGGTGGCCGAGCTGGCCCGTGACGCGGGGGCCGCGGACGTCGCGATCCTGGTCGCCGAGGGTGGCGCGCCCGCGGTCGTCGCACACTTCCCGGCCGCCGGGTCGGCGCCCGACCCCGCCGCCGGCCCCTGCGCACCGACGGTGCTGCTCTACGCCCACCACGACGTGCAGCCCACCGGTGGTGACGAGCACTGGACGAGCCCGCCGTTCGAGCCCACCGAGCGCGACGGCCGGCTCTACGGGCGCGGCGCAGCCGACGACAAGGCCGGCGTGATGACCCACCTCGCCGTGCTGCGCGCCTACGGCGGCCGCCCGCCCGTCGGGGTGACGCTGTTCGTCGAGGGCGAGGAGGAGTCCGGTTCCCCCACCCTCACCGCGCTGCTGCGCGAGCACCGTGACCTGCTGGCGTCCGACGTCATCGTGATCGCCGACTCGGCCAACCCGGCAGTCGACGTCCCGGCGTTGACGACGAGCCTGCGCGGGCTGGTCGACGTCGTCGTCGAGGTCGCGATGCTGGAGCGGCCGGTGCATTCGGGTGTGTACGGCGGCCCGGTCGGCGACGCGCTCACCGCGCTGTGCCGCACCCTCGCCACGCTGCACGACGAGTCCGGTGACGTCGCTGTCGCGGGGCTCCTGCACGGCACGTCGGACGCGCCGGACGTCGACGAGCCCACGTTCCGTTCCGACGTCGGCCTGCTCGACGGCGTGGAGCTGATCGGCAGCGGCAGCATCCCGGAGCGGGCCTGGCACCGCCCGGCCGTCGCCGTGCTGGGGATCGACGCCCCGCGCGTCGCCGAGGCGTCCAACGTGCTCGTCCCCCGGGCACGGGCGATGGTCAGCCTGCGGCTGGCACCCGGTGACGACGCCGGGAAGGCCCTGAGCGCACTGACCGAGCACCTGGAGCGGCACGTCCCGTGGGGCGCCCAGGTGAGTGTCGTCGCGGGTACGGGCGTGGCCGAGCCCTTCGGACTCACCACCACCGGCTCCGCCTACGACGCCGCGCGCCGCGCGTTCTCCGCGGCCTACGGGAACGAGGTGGTCGAGACCGGGATCGGGGGCTCGATCCCGTTCATCGCCGAGTTCGCGCGGACGTTCCCGGGGGCCGCGGTGCTCGTCACCGGCGTCGGTGACCCGGCGAGCCGGTGGCACGGCATCGACGAGAGCGTGCACCTGGAGATGTTCGGCCGCGGAGTCCTCGCCGAGGCGATGCTGCTCGCCGAGCTCGCGCGCTGAGGCCTGACACACCCGAACACGCTTGCCCGGACGGGGATCGAGGGCCACCCTGAGCGCCGTGATCCACGCACGCGGACTCGCCCGCACCTTCAAGACCCGCCGTGGAACGGTCGAGGCGGTGACCGGCGTCGACATCGATGTGTCCGCCGGCGAGCTGGTCGGGTTCCTCGGTCCGAACGGCGCCGGCAAGTCCACCACGCTGCGCATGCTGACGACGCTGATCGTCCCGACCGCGGGCACCGCCACCGTGGCCGGCCACGACCTGCTCACCGACGCTGCCGGTATCCGTCGCCAGATCGGTTACGTCGGGCAGAGCGGCGGGGCCGGCCCCGACTGCATCGTGGCCGACGAGCTGGTCCTCCAGGGCCGCTTCTATGGCCTGACGTCGGCGCGGGCCCGCACGCGCGCCACCGAGCTGATCGAACAGCTCGACCTCGTCGGCACCGAGAACCGGGTCGTCAACACACTCTCCGGCGGCCAGCGTCGTCGCCTCGACATCGCCATGGGCCTCATGCACCTGCCCACGCTGATGTTCCTCGACGAGCCCTCCACCGGCCTGGACCCGCAGAGCCGCGCCAACCTCTGGGACCACATCCGCTCGCTGCACGCCGAGCACGGCACCACGCTGTTCCTCACCACCCACTACCTCGACGAGGCCGACGCCCTCTGCGACCGCATCCTGGTGATCGACACCGGCAGGATCGTCGCGGAGGGCACCCCCGACGAGCTCAAGCGCCGCGTCTCGGGCGACCTCGTGCTGGTCGGCGCCGGCGAGCCCGCCCGGGTCGCCGAGCTGGCCGCGCACCTGCCCGGCAGCAGCGATGTCGTCGTCGACGGCGCCGGCGTCCGTTTCCGGGTGCCGGACGGCGCGAAGGTGCTCCCGGCACTGATGCGTGAGCTGGACGCCGCCGACATCGCGATGACCTCCGTCGAGGTACGACGCCCCAGCCTCGACGACGTGTTCCTCGCCGTCACCGGCCGGACGCTGCGGGACGCCGAGACCCCGACCACTCCCGAACCCGCCACGGCAGGAGCCTCACGATGACCACCGCGGCGCGTCGGGGCCCGGAGGCGATGACATGAGCGTCCTGACCGACACCTGGCTGATCTTCCAGCGGTCCATGAGGCAGTCGCTGCGCAACCCGTTCTGGGTGATCATCGGCATCGTCCAGCCGTTCCTCTACCTGGCGTTGTTCGGCCCGTTGCTGATCCCGATCGTCCAGAGCACGCCCGGTTTCCCGCCCGGGGACGCCTGGCAGGTGCTCGTCCCGGCGTTGCTCGTGCAGCTCGGGCTGTTCGGCGGGCTGTTCGTGGGGTTCGCCATCCTCGCCGAGTTCCGGGCGGGGGTGATCGAGCGGATGCGCGTGACACCCGTGAGCCGCGTCGCCCTGCTGCTCGGCCGGGCGCTCAAGGACACCGTCGTGCTGCTGATCCAGGCCGTGCTGCTCACGGTGCTCGCCGTGCCGTTCGGCCTGCGCGCGCCCATCGGGGGAGTCCTCGTCGGTCTGATCCTGGTCGCCGTGCTCGGCTTCGCGATGGCGTGCGCGTCCTACGCCCTCGCGATGCAGGTGAAGAGCGAGGAGGCGTTCCTGCCGATCGTGCAGGCCGTCTTCCTGCCCGTGTTGCTGCTCTCCGGGATCCTGTTGCCGCTGTCGCTCGCGCCGTTGTGGCTGTTCAACCTCTCGCGGGTCAACCCGTTCGTCTACGTCGTCGATGCCACGCGGGCGGTCTTCCTGGGCGACCTCGCCTCGACGACCGCGCTGGTGGGCATCGCGGTGGCGCTGGTCCTCGCGGTCGTCACGGTGTTCTGGGGGGTGCGCACGTTCCAGCGCGAGAGCGCCTGACGACCCGCCCACCACCCCCGCGAGTCGGGCTCTGCGTGCGCGCGAGTCGGGCCCCGCATGCGCTGCGTCAGGTGTCCGGGCCGGGACCCTGGCCCGTCGCCTGCGCTCGGTGGCGACACCGTCACGGCCCGGGTCAGGACTCGGCGAGTTCCGCGGCGCCCAGCCACTGCAGCTCGACGGCCGCGACCTCCGCCTGTACCTGGGTCAGCTCCGCGTCGAGGGCGTGGAGCCGGGGTGGGTCGGTCGCGGCGTCGGCGAGCAGCTCGTGCAACTGCTTCTCCCGCTTCGTCAGTGTCGACATCCGCCGTTCCAGCCGGGACGCCTCCTTCTGCGCGGCGCGCTGCTCGGCCGCACCGGTGGCCGCCCTGGGCCGTGCGGGAGCAGCGGACCCGCCGGACAGACCGGTCGTCTGCGTGTGGCCACCCGCGACGGAGTCGGCGCGGCGCCGCAGGTACTCCTCGATCCCGCCGGGCAGGTGTGTGATCTTCCCGTCGCCGAACAGCGCGACGACGGTGTCGCACGCCCGCTCGACCAGGTACCGGTCGTGGCTCACGACGATCAGCGTGCCCGGCCAGCCGTCGAGCAGGTCCTCCAGGTTGGCGAGCGTGTCGACGTCCAGGTCGTTGGTGGGCTCGTCGAGCATCAGCACGTTCGGCTCGGCCATCAGCAGCCGCGTCAGCTGCAGCCGCCGCTTCTCGCCGCCGGAGAGCTGCCCGACGGGCGTCCACTGGCGGGCGGGCGGGAACCCGAGCCGCTCCAGCACCGACGACGCCGTCATCTCCTGCTTGCCGAGCCGCACGTACTTGGCGACGATCTCGGTCGCCTCCAGCACCCGCATGTCCTTGGGCAGGTCGACGAGCTCCTGGCTGAGCTCGGCCAGCTGGACGGTGGTGCCCTGGATGCGCCGCCCGGCGTCGAGGGGCCGTTCCCCGGTGAGCGAGCGCAGCAGCGTCGTCTTGCCCGAGCCGTTGACCCCGACGATCCCGACCCGGTCGCCGGGCCCGAGCCGCCACGTCACGTCGTCGAGCAGCACGCGCTCGCCGATGCGCACGGTCGCATCCTCCAGTTCCAGCACGGTCCTGCCGAGCCGGTTGGTGGCGAACCCGAGCAGCTCCACGGCGTTGCGCGGCGGCGGGACGTCGGCGATGAGCGCCTCCGCGGCCTCGATCCGGAACCGCGGTTTCGACGTCCGCGCGGGCGCACCCCGGCGCAGCCACGCAAGCTCCTTGCGGGCCATGTTCTGGCGGCGCGCCTCTGCGGAGTCGGCCTGGCGGGAGCGTTCGGCGCGGGCGTAGACCCAGTCAGCGTAGCCGCCGAGGTAGCTCTCGACGCGCCCGCCCGAGACCTCCCACGTCCGCGTGCAGACCGCGTCGAGGAACCACCGGTCGTGCGTGACGACCACGACGCCGCACCGCATCGCCAGCAGGTGCCCGGCGAGCCAGCCGATGCCTTCGACGTCGAGATGGTTGGTGGGCTCGTCGAGCACGACCAGATCGGGGTCGCCGACGAGGGCGGCCGCGAGCGCCACCCGCCGCTTCTCGCCGCCGGACAGGCCCGTGACGGTCCGGTCGAGGTCGGCGATGCCGAGCCCGTCGAGCACGTCCCGCACCTTCGTGTCCGACGCCCACTCGTGCTCCGCGACGCCCTCCCATGCGGCGAGCACGACGTCCCGGACGCGCGCGCCCGTCGGGAGCTTGTCGCCCTGGGCGAGGTGGGCGAGCCGCAGGTGACCCACGCGGCTGACGCGCCCGCCGTCGACCGGACGGTCACCGGTGATGATGTCGAGCAACGTCGACTTGCCGCCCCCGTTGAGCCCGACGACCCCCACCCGCTCCCCGCGCTCCACGCCGAGCGACACGGCATCCAGCAGGACGCGCGACGCGTCGCCGGGGACGTGGGCGGTGACGGCTTCGAGGTTGACGAGGTTCTGGGCCGATCCCTTCTGCCCCGATCCTTTCTGGGCCGATCCTTTCTGGGCCGATCCTTTCTGGGCCGATCCGCGCGCGGCCATCAGCCACGCACCGGCGGCCACGAGGTGGGCGGGCCCGACGGGGTGCCCGGTGGTTCGTGCTGGTCGACGACCCGTGCGCCCGGTACCGGCCCGTGCGCGACGCGGACCGTGCGGCACACGCCGAGGCCCGCGAGCTCCGTGGCGACGTCGATCGCGGACTCCGCACTCGCGCACAGGAACGCGCATGTCGGCCCCGAGCCCGACACGAGCCCCGCGAGCGCCCCCGCGTCGACGCCCGCGCGCAGCGTCCGGCGCAGGTCGGGCGCCATGCTGACGGCAGCAGCCTGCAGGTCGTTGCCGAGTGACAACGCGAGCTGGCGCGGGTCACCGCCCGCGATGGCCTCGAGCACCGGCTCGACGGGCCGCGCGATCGGTTCGGCGCCTGCGCGGAGGCGGTCGAGCTCGCGGAACACGCTCGGCGTCGACAGGCCACCACGGTGCAACGCGATCACCCAATGCTGCGCGTGCCGGGAGAGCACGGGCACGATCTGCTCACCGCGCCCGGTGCCCAGCGCCGTACCGCCGTGCAGCGCGAACGTGACGTCGCTGCCCAGCTCGGCGGCCATGACCGACAGCTCGTCACGGGAGAGGTCGAGCTTCCACAGCGCCGAGAGCCCGACGAGCGCCGCAGCCGCGTCGGCGCTGCCGCCCGCCATGCCACCGGAGACCGGGATGGTCTTGCGCAGCATCAACCGGACGTCGGGGTCGCGGTCGGTCCGCTCGGCGAGTTGCAGCACCGCGCGCCAGGCGAGGTTGGTCTCGTCGGTGGGCACGTCCGAGACACCCTCACCGTGCACGTCGATGCCCGGGTCGTCACTCACCGCGACCGACAACTCGTCGAAGAGGCTGATCGCGTGGAACACGGTGACAAGGTCGTGGTAGCCGTCGTCACGGAGTGGGCCCACGGCCAGATGAAGGTTGATCTTGGCGGGTACCCGCACGGTCACGGGGGGTTGAACGGCGGCCAGCACTCGACAACCCTACGTGCGCCCGTCCCGACGGCGCCGGGGGACGCCGACTCACGCACGTCGAGACCCCGACTCGCGCGCACGGAAACCCCGACTCGCGGGTCAGGGGCGGGCGGCGGCGAGGCGGGCGAAGTCGGTGATGCCGAGCCGTTCGGCGCGTTGCAGCGGCTCGATGCCCGCCGCGCGGAGGGCTCCCTCTGCGGCCACGGGAGAGCCCGCCCAGCCGGCCAGCGCCGAGCGCAGGGCTTTCCGACGCTGCGCGAACGCGGCGTCGATCAGGCGGAAGACCTCGACGCGGTCACCGGGCGGGGGCTCGCGGCGGTCGAAGGCGAGCAGGCCCGAGTCGACGCCCGGCACCGGCCAGAAGACCGCCCGCGGCACCGGCCCGGCCCTGCGCGCCGAGGCGAACCAGGCCAGCTTGGCGCTCGGCACCCCGTACGTCCTGCTCCCCGGCTCTGCCGCGAGCCGCTCGGCCACCTCCGCCTGCACCATCACCAGCCCGCGCCGCAGACCGGGCAGCTCGGCGAGCAGGTGCAGCACGACGGGTACCCCGACGTTGTAGGGCAGGTTCGCCACGATCGCCGTCGGCGCGGGTCCGGGCAGGTCCGCGGCCCGGACGCGCAGGGCGTCCGCCGTGGTGACGGTCAGTCGTGCGGCCAGCGTCGGGGCCCGCTCGGCGGCGGTGGCCGGGAGCCGATCGGCGAGCACCGGGTCGATCTCCACCGCGTGTACGGCGGCGACGGCCGGCAGCAGCGCGAGGGTGAGCGAGCCGAGGCCCGGGCCGACCTCCACCACCACGTCGTCCGGCTTCAGCTCCGCGGCCCGGACGATGCGGCGCACGGTGTTGGGATCGTGCACGAAGTTCTGCCCGAGTCGCTTGGTGGGCCGCAGACCCAGCTCGGCTGCGAGCCCCCGCACCTCGGCGGGTCCCAGCAGGCGCGAGAGATCACCCGTCACCCCGGAAGGGTGCACCGTGCCGCAGGTCCGCCGGTCATCGGGGCAGGCCGAGCTTCTTGGCACAGCCGGGCCAGGCGCCGTAGCCGCCACGGTCGTCGCGCACCTTGGACGCCACCGCGATCTGTCCCTCGCGGCTGGCCTGATGCGGCAGGGAGGCGTACTCGGTGCCGCCGTAGGCGCGCCAGGTGCCGGTGTCGAACTGCAGGCCGCCGTAGTAGCCGTTGCCGGTGTTGATCGCCCAGTTCCCGGTGGCCTCGCACTGGGCGAGGCGGTCCCAGACGCTGCCGTCGTCGACCGCGGGCGCGTCGGAGCCGCCTCCATACTCCGGCTTCTCCTCGTCGGACTCCGGAGCCTTCTCCGGCTCCTTCTCCACGCCCGTACCGACCTTGACGATCCTCGGCCTCGGCGGCGTGCTGCTGCCGGCCCGGACCTGCTCGCGCCGGACTTCCTCACCGTTCTGCACCCAGACGCGCATGATCGCGGTCCGCTCGCCGGGCCTGCCCTTCTCGACGACGACCTTCTTCCCCCGTGGCATCTCGGGATCCTCGACGATCTGCTCGGGCGGGGCGATCGGACGGATCTCCACCACGTCGCCGACGCCGTTGCGGACCACCTGGACGGACATGCCTTCGGTGAGTGCCGTGCCGCCCGCGGGGACGGAGATGTCGTCGATCCCCAGCTCGATGTCCTGCTCGGCCAGCAGCGCCGCCACGGTTCCCGCCGTGGACGTCAGCGCGACGGGCACCCCGGTGCCGTCGGTGAGCGAGACGTCGCGAGGGACGCGCAGCTCCAGGGCCATGCCTGCCAGCGGGATCGCCGAGTTCGGGGCCACGGACATCTGGATCGGGGCGGCGTCGACGCCCAGTCCGGCGAGGGCGTCGCCGACGTACGCGGCGGTCGTCCAGACCTCCCGCTCGGATGCGCCCTCCATGAGGGTCAGCTTGCGTGCTCGGCTGACGATGATGTGGTCGCCGTCGGCGACGTCGGTGGACAGCGCGGGCTCCACGCGGTCCTGCGCCGTGGGGAGCATGCCGGTGGCCGCGAGCGCCGACGCGACGTCGGCCGCGTAGGTGTGCAGCGTGCGGTCGCGCCCGTCGACGGTCACGGTGACGGTCTTGTCCATCGCGACGGCGGTGGCCCCACCACCCACCAGGGCGAGCAGGACCGCGAGCACCGCGGCGCGCACCAGCGTGCGACCCCTCGCCGATCCGGTCGCGATGTGGCGGGAGCGGGCGGGCACGGGCTCGGGGGCACGCGCTGCCGGTGCGACGACCGGCGTCGCGATCGCGACGATGGCGATGGGCTCGGTGTGCGACTCCGGAACGATCTCGACCGGCGCGGTGACAGGCTCGTCGACCCGGTCGGCGGCGGCGAACAGGTCTCCGGCCGGGCGGGGCGGCGGCGAGGCGTCGATCAGGCTGCGCGGTGCGGCACCGGCCGGGGTCCCGACACGCGGCAGGGAATTGGTCGGCTCACGGGCGGGGTCGACCGCGGGGACGGTCTGCAGCGGCCCGGTGAGCGGGTCGGCCGAAGCGTCCTCGGCCACCGATCCCGGTGCCGGCCGGGTGACGACAGGCCGCGACATCGTGCGCTCCGCTCCGCTCCCGCGGGTGTGCGGCCGCGCAACCGTGTCGGCCACAGTGGCCACAGTGGCCTCGGCGGGCGTGTGCGACTCGATCGAGGGCGACGCCGACGGCGCGGGGAAGAACTCGGGGTCGCCGCCGCCGTACCAGGCGGCGTAAGGATCGGAATCGACCGCGGGCGCAGCGCCGGCGATGAGTCCCACACGAGCGCGTGCGGCACGGCGTCGCGCACGCGCAGAGACGTCGACCACTGGCATCCAGACCTTGTTGGACCGGGCAGGGGAGGATTCACCGGTCACGGTGGCCAGGGGCAACGATCAGGAGAACGCCCGGACCACCGTGACCGCTGTGCTGGGGAGCGTTCCCCACCCCGGCTTAAGCGATCACGGCACGGTAAGGCGTCCCGAGCGCTCAGGGGCGTGTGCACCCACGGGTGCGCGCCGAATGGCGCTCCCGCTACGCCGAACGTGACCCGTCCGCGCCCGGCCCGATCGTCAGGGTGATCGGGGGCAGTTCGGCGAGGCGGAAGACCCGCTCTGCGTTACGCCCGGCGCTCGCCGCCAACCGCTCGTCGCTGACCCCGCGCAGCGCCGCCAGGACACGGACCGTCCACGGCAGGCAGTACGGCTCGTTGGCCCGACCGCGGTACGGGTGCGGGGTGAGGAACGGCGCGTCGGTCTCCACGAGCAGTTGCCCCTCCGGCACGACGACGGCGGCCTCCCGCAGTGCGTGGGAGCTCTTGAAGGTGACGGGGCCCGCGAACGACAGGAGGTAGCCGGCGTCGGAGCACTCGCGCGCCATCGCCGCGTCGCCGGAGAAGCAGTGGAA
>Ga0105046_10014466_pt1 | contig 12164 bp, 12 predicted proteins | sample MAT03_FD_78385 | JGI IMG/M metagenome (GOLD analysis project Ga0105046, IMG submission 78385) | Freshwater microbial communities from Lake Fryxell liftoff mats and glacier meltwater in Antarctica - MAT-03 (megahit assembly) | ecosystem: Environmental > Aquatic > Freshwater > Ice > Liftoff...
ATTGGAGACCACCACCATGCCCGGCTGGGCTGGCAGCAGCTGGTACTTCCTGCGCTACATGGACCCGAAGAACGAAGGCCGCTTCGCATCACCGGAAGCCATCAACTATTGGAAGCAAGTGGACCTGTACATGGGCGGCGCCGAACACGCCACCGGCCACCTGCTCTACTTCCGCTTCTGGACCAAGTTCCTGAACGACCGCGGCTGGCTACCTTTTGATGAGCCAGCGAAGAAGTTGGTGAACCAGGGGATGATACAAGGGGTGTCGGCGTATGTCTATCGCACATCCAAACTATTCCTAGATATTCCCGGATTGGACACCGCCCAACTCCCCATCATCTATTTATCGACGAACCGATTCGAAGGTCGAAATCAGGAACAGGTAAAAGAGGACCTGATGGGTGTCATTCAACGATTTGGCAACTGGCAACTCGGAGAATACAGCATTCAAAAAGTTCCTGCCCCGGTTGATCTACTTACTGCGTCGGACGAGATCGATCCGAAGCAGTTCGTTCAGTGGCGCACTCAGATGGGCGAAAGGAACGCCGTGGTTGTTCTCGATGGGGGCGGCCATTTCAAGTGCACTCGCGAAGTAGAGAAGATGTCCAAGTCAAAGTTGAACGTGGTCAACCCGGACGATATCATCTCCAAATACGGCGCCGACACATTGCGGTTGTACGAGATGTTCCTCGGCCCATTGGAGCAGAGCAAACCATGGGACACCAACGGCATCGAAGGCACCAGCCGCTTCCTGAAGAAATTCTGGAACTTGTTCCATTCTGGAGCTGTCCCAGATGCACCCGCAGCGTCGACCCTCCGGGTCGACCCGATACAGGTGACCGACGACGCGCCGACAAAATCGGAATTGAAGATCCTGCACGCCACCCTGAAGAAAGTGACCGAGGACATCGAGCGCATGAGCTTCAACACGAGCGTGAGCCAGTTCATGATCGCGGTGAACCAGCTAGGCGAGTTGAAGTGTCACAAGCGCGATGTGCTGGAACCGCTCACCATCGCCTTGGCGCCCTTCGCTCCGCACATCGCCGAGGAACTCTGGAGCTTGCTCGGTCATGCGGACAGCATCACTGTGGCGAAATGGCCCCAGTGGGATGCCCAATACCTGGAGGAGGTCAGTTTCAGCTATCCCATTAGCTTCAACGGAAAGACCCGCATGCAACTGGAATTCCCCGTCGCGTTGGACGCCAAGAGCGTGGAGGCCGCCGTGCTCGCCAACGCCGAAGTGCAGCAGCGCCTCGAAGGCAAGAAACCGAAGAAGGTGATCGTCGTGCCCAAACGGATCGTCAACATCGTGGTATGATGAACAGCCAGCCACGAGCCACGAGCTTCGAGCCACGAGCCGGGGTTACGCTCGCGGCTCGTGGCTCGAAGCTCGTGGCCTGTTTTTCCGGCACCGATCGGCACCCGCTTTGCGTTACGGGCGGCATGACGCGAAAGAGTCTTTCCGTTTTCTTAGGGTTGAGTCTGCTTTCCATGGGGTTCGCGCAGAGCACCACGGAGTTGGCCGCCGATAGTGGTGGCGCTGAAGTGTTCCCTTTGCGCACGCTCAAGCACAACGCTTTCAAGCCGGGGGAAAAGCTGAGTTATATCGTACACTACGGCTGGGTGAACGCGGGTCTCGCGATCGTGGAATTGAAGGAAAGCGACCGCATGATCCAGGGCCGCAAGGTGTGGCATGCCGTGGGCCGGGGTTACAGCCTGGGCGCGTTCAATACCTTCTATAAGGTGGACGACAAGTACGAGAGTTTCTTCGATGCGCAAGGGGTGTTCCCTTGGGTGTTCCGCCGCAGCGTAAGTGAAGGGGGGTTCGAGTTCACACAGGACTACGTGTACAACCAGAAGCGCCGCGAGGTGACCACCCAGGAAGCCAAGACACACAAAGTACCCGGCAGCGTGCAGGACATGCTCAGTGCGTTCTACTATGCCCGTACCGTGGACTACAGCAGTGCCAAACCCGGTGACGTATACACCATCGAGACCTTTCTGGACAATGAACTCTGGCCGCTGCGGATGAGGTTCGTCGGCCGCGAGACCATCAAGCTGCGCTCCGGCAAGTACCGCTGCTTGAAGTTCCAGCCGGTTGTCCAGGAGGGACGCGTCTTCAAGGGCAACGACGACCTGAACGTGTGGATCTCCGACGACGGCAACCACATCCCCGTGCTCGCCCAAGCCAAGGTGGTCGTTGGTTCCATCAAGATGGAGCTGAACGGGTACGAAGGCTTGGTGCATCCTATCGCGAAGCAATAGCGCGTTTTTTTCCACTACCACTTCGTGGAAATGATCCCCATCGCCCCGGCGTTATCGTCGGGGCGATTTACTTATTTGCCCTTCCATGAAGCGATGGTTGAAGTTGGGCGTAGTTGTTATCGTGCTGTTGGGCGCTGGCTATGTGTTCATCGGCGTCGATGTGCGGCCGCACGTGGAGTACGTTCCGGAGGAGGTGGTGATGGAGGTGGACAGCGTTCCACTTCCGCCGGAGGCATACGGCATCCCCATGTCCGGCTTCGTACTGGAGAGCGGCACGGTGAAGTCGGGTGCCACCTTCGGTGATCTGCTCGCTGCGCACGGCGTGCCCATGAGCACCGTTCACGCCCTTGTTGAATTGGCCGCGCCGCATTTCGATGTCCGCCGCATGCGCGCCGGACATCCGTACGCCTTCATCTTTCCAGAGGACAGCGCGCACACCCCGGCCTACTTCGTTTACGAGGCGGACCAGGTCGAGTATGTCGTCTTCGGGATCAAGGGCAGCGTTGAGGTAAGCGTTGGTCGTCGTCCGGTGAAGACGAGCGATCACAGCATCGCCTGTATCGTTACCGGTGCCTTGTACAATGACTTCGCAAAAGCGGGAGCCGATCCGATGCTGGCCATGCACCTGGCCGAAGTGTTCGCCTGGACGGTGGACTTCTACCGGATCCAGAAGAACGATGTCTTCTCGGTCGTCTACAGTGAACAGACGGTCGACGGCGAACGCTACGGCATGCCGCAGATCCTGGCAGCGCGCTACACATCAGCGGGCCGCGCGAAGGAGGCGTTCCGCTTCGATCAAGGCGATGGCATGCAGTACTTCGATGCCGAAGGACACAGCTTGCGCAAAGCCTTCCTGAAGGCGCCGCTCAAGTTCAGCCGCATCAGTTCCGGGTTCAGTGGGCGGCGATTGCACCCTGTGCAAAGGGTGATGAAGGCGCACCTCGGCACGGATTACGCCGCGCCCTATGGTACCCCGATCCTCGCGGTGGGGGATGGGACGGTGGAGACCGCAGGACGCACCGGTGGAAATGGCAACTTCGTGAAGATCAGGCACAACGGAACGTACACGACGCAATACCTGCATATGCGCAAGATCCTGGTCAAACAGGGACAGCGTGTGCTCCAGGGTGACGTGATCGGAGAGGTAGGCAGCACCGGTCTGGCAACTGGTCCTCACGTCTGCTTTCGCTTTTGGAAGAACGGCACACAGGTGGATCATCGCAGGGAGGAGTTCCCGAGCGCCGATCCGTTGGTGGAAGCGAAGCGTCCGGAGTTCGACAGTCTGCGCCATCCACTTACCCTCGGGTTGGACGAAGCGGAGGTGGCCGCCCTGGAGGGGCGAACAGTCAACTTCTAATCAGCCGCCAACCGGACGATGTCGCGGTACGTGTGCGTGCCGCTCGCCGAAATTTCTGCCGCGTTGATCATCGCACGTGCCAGTATATCGTGCGGCATGGGACGGTAGCGCGCGAGGCTGCCGATCATGAGCGGAGCGACGAGTTTCATCGCCACGACGCCGATCCGTTCACCGACACGGACTTCTTCCCGTGGTCCGACAAGAAAGGACGGTTGGAAGATGTGGAGCGCTGGCAGCCCCAAGACTTTGAGGTCGCGTTCCATTTCACCCTTCACCCGGTTGTAGAAGATCCCAGAAGAAGCATCCGCACCGATCGCGCTCACTACGCAGAAGACCGTTGCACCAGTCGCCTTCGCCCATTCGCCGAGACCGATCACTAGGTCATGGTCCACATGGCGGAAGGCGGCCTGGCTGCCTGCGGCTCGGATGGTCGTGCCGAGGCAGCAGTGTACAATGTCCACCTGGTCGGCGCGAAGGGCCGAAAGCAGATCGCTGCCGCTGGCGACCCAGTGTTGCAGTCGGGGGTGTGAACGCTCCAATGGCCTGCGCGTCAAGGCGATCACTCGCTCGAATCGATCATCAAGCAAGAGCTGATCGAGCACCGTGCCACCGATCAGGCCGGTGGGTCCGGCTACCAGAACTGAACGCTTCATGAAAGAAAAGTAGGTCGGCTTATGGTTTATATAATAAACAAGTCTATGTTTGCATCATCAACCACACTAAAAGCACCACTATGGAACAGAACATGTCGGCACAAGAAAGTCTGCGACTGATCGAAAGCATGATCGGCCAGGCCAAGAAAAGTTTCTCCCGCGTGAGCTTCTACTTCCTGCTCTGGGGAGGCCTTCTGATCGCAGCGATGATCGCCACCTACCTCTTGCGTGATCAGCCGGGCGCTTGGGGCCAGGGCGCTCCATGGGGTATAGCCGGTATGCTCGGCGGTATCATCAGTGGTGTGCATGGTGCACAACAGGGCAAGCGCGAACTGGTGAACAATCCGATGGATCGGATCATCGGCTGGCTGTGGTCATCCTTCGTCATCACCATGCTCATCACCATCGTCTGCACCGTTCGGAATGATCACGATCCGGGCGCCATGATCACCCTGCTTACCGGCATTCCCACCTTCATGACCGGCCAGATCATGCGGTTCCGTCCGCTCATCATCGGTGGCATCCTGTTCTGGGTCGCGGGTATCGCCATGCATCTTACCGGCGATCCGCTGGTGCTGACCATGCTGTATTGCGGCGCCATGCTCTTCGGATACATCGTTCCAGGTTTCATGCTCAAGCATCAGGAGAATGTCCTTCGCGCCGCTTGATCCCATTCTTCACAACCAGCTACGGCTTGCGGTGATGAGCTTGCTCGTGGCGGTGGAGGAGGGCGATTTCAACTTCCTGCTGGAACGCACCGGTGCCACGCGCGGCAACTTGAGCGTGCAGATCAGCAAGCTCAAGGACGCGGATTACCTCACGGTCCGGAAGACCTTCAAGGACAACTACCCGAACACGATGTGTTCCGTTTCTCCGAAGGGGTTGGCGGCTTTCGAGACCTATGTGGCGGCGATCAAGGAGTATCTGAAAACCTAGTGTGGTTTCCACTCTAGCGATGCCCACCCCTTCCGCTCCGGCTATCTTCGTCGGCCCAACACCGATCATGCGCTCCGTTCTCCTAGGCTTATCCGCGTTCGCATTGCTTCTTTCGGGATGCAAAAAGGACGAGGCCGATGCCGCCCCACCCGCGACCACGCCGCCACCCGCGTTCGACCTGACGCTTGCCGGCAGCCAGGGCGTGCAGATGCTGATGAACGGGGCGATGGTGACGATCAGTGTAGGGGACCTGGTCATACCGTTCTTCGAAGAGGATGGTGTGATCAATACCCCGCCCGTACTGTCGACGCGGTTCTATGGAGCAGGCCTGTACAATTCCACCGCGGATACCAATGCGTTCCTGATGCGGATCGGCACGCTCGAGTTCGAAGGTCCTGTCGTTATCCCGGAGGACTTCTGGAACTTCTTCGCCACAGGAGCGCGCTCTTACGGACCTGCCACCGGTGGGCTGGACGGCCTCGAGTTGGAATGGACCGATGAGGCCGGCGTGATCTGGTCGACGCGTTGCGGTTCAGGGATCCAGTCGGGTTCGGTCTTCACGATCACGGAAGTATCCACCAGCGACGATAAGTTCGGGTCCAGCGCCCGGATCCTGGCCTCTTTCAGCTGTACGTTGTACAACTGCACCACCGGAGCCAGCAGGCCCGTGAGCAGTGGAGTGCTCGTGCTGGAGTTCTGGAATTACTGATCCCCGGAAAGGGACTTTTTTGTCCCCGTTGGGCGCGTGCCGTCGTTCGTCCTCCATTTCTGGTCTTCTGTCGGATCAGCGGAACCGTGGACGCGGGGTCCCGTTCAGCACCCTGTCCCGGACCGAATAACCCCGGAGCATATCCCACCATGGAACCCAAGTACCGCACCCTGATCCAAGCTGCTGTCATCCTCGTGCTGCTTGCGATCGTCGTCGTTGTGCAGAAGCACCCCGGCGACTCACAGCCCCCCGGCACTGAGCTGGCCGCACAGGACTGAGCCGCGCGGAGTTCTTCCCGAGGAAGTCTTCTGCTGTACATCTTGACCTTTCCTTGTGCGGGCCGATGGCGACATCGGCCCGCTCTTCTTGTTCAACCGCAGTGAACATCGAGCCGCCGGGCCGATCTCCATGCGCCGACCGTGTTCATGGTAACAGAGGGTCGGCTTCGTGCGTACCACGCCCCGATTCGTCGAGAAGTTGTCCACTTTCCGACACCCAGCACCGTAGACCGAGCGATGCTTCGCCCACCCACCAGCACATATTCCTTTCTGATCATCGCGGTGCTGGCTGGCACCGCTTGCCAGAAGGAACCTGAGGTGGTGCCAGACAACCAGGCCCCGGACTACGAGGGTGTGGCCACGGTGATCACCGAGAACTACGTGAACCGCCTCTTCATCGACCTGCTCGGTCGTGAGCCCCTGGATGTGGAGATGAACACGGAGGTGGCGGCATTGGAATCGGCTTCCCTCTCCATGGAAGCGCGCATGACGCTGGTGAACAAGTTGATGACCAGCACCGAGCCCCTGGCAGACGACAGCAGCTACCGGAACAAGTACTACACGCGGCAGTACGAACTCTACAAAGCGCGGTTCCTCGAAGGCGTGAGCGACGAGGTGATAGATGGCTTCATCGGCAACGCTCAACAACAAGCATTGGACGACTCGCTCTCCGGGAACAGCGCTGGTTTGAACGCTGCGAACAGCGAACTCGCCCGCCTGCTCGCGCTGAAAGGCAGCCGAACGCACTATCGCGATGGGCTCATCGGCATCCCGGAGGTGATGCGCCGGATGGTGCTGAACAGCGTGTACGACGAGATCAACATGAACAGCTTCAACTACGTGAACGCGACGTTCGACAACCTGCTGTTGCGTTACCCGACGGACGCTGAGTTCAATGCCGCGTACGGAATGGTGGAGAACGGCAGCCCCGGCCTGCTCTTCGGCCAAAGCGGCCAGAACAAGGGGGACTACGCCGCGATCGTCGCTAACAGTGCCGAGTGCCACGAAGGACTGGTGCGCTGGAGCTACATGACCTTCCTCGGGCGTACGCCGAACACGTCAGAACTGTACGCACTGTTGCCGGGCTTCGTGGCCGATCACGACCTACAGCGTGTTCAACGCGCCATCCTGATCGGCGACGAGTACGCGAACATCAACAACTGAACCCATGCATACGCTAACGCGCGCACGCTTTTTCCTCTCGCTCCGCGGGAGGATCGGCATCGCGGTCCTGCTGGTGCTCGTGCTCTTCTTCGCCACCGCCTGCCGCAAGGAGCCCATCTACGAACTCCAACAGGTCGACCTGCGTCCGCCGAGCCCGGACAAGGACCAGTTCAAGACGAACGAGGAATACGTGGCCATCCTGCACGCGAACATGTTCCAGACCGGATCGAGCGCGAACGAGGTGTACGAAATGGCGCAGTGCATCGAGAGCATCGGCGACAAGGAGCTGGCGCGCGAGGTGGTGATCAGCAACTTCATGAACAAGCCCGGGGTGATCATCCCCAGCGATGAGGAGATGCGCGCGAACATCGACGTCTTTATCGTCGCTACCTACAACCGTTTCCTCGTGCGCGATCCGAGCGAGGCGGAGAAGACCTGGTTCCGCAACTACATCGAGGCCGACCCCTACGTGACCCCCGAGCTGATCTACTTCTCGTTCGCATTGAGCGACGAGTACATGTACTACTGACCCCGGTCCAAAGCCAGAACACGATGAACCGCCGACACTTCATCAAACGCACGGGAGCCGCTGCTGCGGCCGCCTTCGCCGCGCCGTACATCCTACCCAGCGGCAGGCTCTTCGCGGCCAGCGGTGGTGGTGGCCTCGCACAGCACGTTGTGCTGGTGATGTTCGCCGGCGGCGTGCGCAACCAGGAGAGTGTGCTCCAGCGCTATCTGGCCGACAGCCAGAACGATCCGAACGAAGGCAACATCATGTACAACATGCTCAACGGCGGCCCGCCTTTGGAGAAGATCGTCTACGGCACGGGTCTCGGCGGCATCAACCCGATACCCGCGCTGTTGGGGCAATCGCTGCAATCGCAAGGCACGCTCTTTCGCGAAATGCACGCGGCGAGCACAGGCCACTACGGCGGATTGAACAGCTTGCTTCAAGGCAACACGGCCGCCACTCAAGGCTTGCAACAGAAGCCGTTGAATCCGACGGTGTTCGAGTACCTGCGCCGTCATGCGGGCCTGCAAGCCACCCAGACCTGGTTCGTGGGCAACACTATCGGCAACAGCGTGCCGCTGCTCAACTACAGCGTTCACCCGAACTACGGGGCGCAGTACGGTGCCAACTTCTTCGCACCCAACGTCACGTTCGGCCCGCTCGGTGACCAGTACCTGGGGAATGCCAAGGTCTACCATCCCAATGACCAGTTGCCGCCGATCTACGAGATGCAGCAGTTCCTGAACAACAGTTTTGAGAACATCGTGAACGTCGGCACCGGCATCGGCAATACAGCCGAAGAGAAACAGGACATCAAGGCCTTCATGGTGGAGATGTTCAACAAGACCGCCAACGGAAGCATCGCACATCCGCCTGTACACGACAGTGGTGACCTCAGCACCGTGGGCTATGCCTGCGAAGTGATGAAGTGGTTCAGGCCCACGCTCACCGTGGTGAACCTGAGCGGTGTGGATGGCTGCCACAGCAGCTTCACCGGCTACCTCGCGGCCTTGCACCGCGCGGACCATGCGGTGGGACACCTATGGGACTACATCCAGACGCAGGTGCCCGAGATGGCGGGCAACACCACGTTGATCGTCGTACCCGAATGCGGCCGCAACGGCGAGCCGAACGCGATCCTCGACCAGAACGACTGGTACAGCTTCGACCACAGTGATGCCAACGCCTTGCGCGTGTTCGGCATGATGGCCGGTGCGGGTGTGCCCGCGGGTCTGCAGGTCGGCAGTGAGGACAACCCTGTGGGACTGGCGACCGATATCGTACCCACCATCGCCGAACTACTCGGTATCAAGAACGAAGTGATGGGCGCTGGATTCCTCTCACCGGGCAGCATGAGCCTGTTCGATCGCATCTGACATGATCGCGCGCCGCATCCATATCCTCATCGCCGTTCTACTGCTCGTCGCGTGCGCGAAGGAGAACGCGAACCCGTTCGCGGAGTTGGAGCACAGTTCGCCGAACCCCGCCGTGGAGTTCATTCCGCAGGACAACTTCGCCTGGTTGCACCAGCGCATCTTCCGGCCGACATGCGCGGCCAGTGGTTGCCACGACGGCAGCTTCGAGCCGGAGTTCCGCACCATCTCCGGCGCTTACAACTCGCTCGTTCAGCATCCGGTGATCGCGAACGACCCCGCGCACAGCTTCGAGTTCCGCGTGGTACCCGGCGATGTGAACGCCTCCTTTCTCCATGAGCGCCTGACCACGTTCGTGCCCAACACCAGTGGCATCATGCCGCTCGGTGTTGCCGTTGGAAGTGACTGGCCCGCGAACGACGATGCGTACATCGCAGCGATCACCCAATGGATACAGACCGGTGCGAAGGACATGTTCGGCCATTCACCGGCGACGGGGAACCTTGAGCCGCAGGTGAGCGGATTGCTCGCGTTCCCGCAGGGCAACACCACACAGGCGTATCCCCGCGGCGATGATGCGGGTGTGCGACCGATCGAAGTTCCTGCCGGACAAGTGGACCTCTGGTTCGCGTTCGCGGACGAGAGCACGCCGAGCACCTCGCTCACTGTGAACCAGTACAAGATCGCCACATCCACCGCTGCGTTCCCGATGATACCCGGCGCGGCCTTCTCGACAGGCGCACAGATGAGCGGGCCTGATTTCGGGAACAGCACCGCGACGTTCACACACAAAGCTTCACTGGATCTCTCCACTTACGCAACGGGCACATTGCTCTTCGTTCGCGCCTATGTGAACGATGGCGATCACGCCGATGCCACCGAGATCCCGAACGATGGCACCGAGTCCCCGATGCTCGACTACTTCACCTTATTGATCACGCCGTGATGCGGAAGTTGTTCCTCGTTTGCGGTGTGCTCGTGTTCTTCTCCTGCAAGAAGGAGGAGGTGATGCCGGCCACGCCGGAGATCACGCTGCTGGACGCAGCACCTGGCCTGGTCCATGAGTTCCACGATCGTGTCACGTTGCGGTTCAGCTATAAGGACGGCGATGGCGATCTCGGCCAGAGCGATCCGGACGATTATAGCCTCTGGGTGAAGGACAGCCGTCTGGCCAGCACGGATGGTTACCATATCCCACCGCTGGCGCCGCTGGACGCGGAAGTTCCCATCCAAGGGCAACTCGAAGTGGAACTGACCACGCTCTTCCTGCTCGGAAGCAGTGGGGAAGAGGTGATGACCTACACGTTCCAGATCGTGGACCGCGCCGGGAACCGGAGCAACAGCATCACCACACCGCCGATCACCATCGTGGCGGACAGCCTTGGCGGGGAATAGGCCATGCGAGCCGGTCTGCGACATAGTCTGGTGCTGCTCCTGTTGCTGACGGCATCGGGGGTCCGCGCGCAAACGCTCCCGGAGTTCAACATGTCCGACACCACCGTGACCATCTGCAAGGGCCGGTTGCTCGACAGTGAAGCAGGGCCCGGGGGCAACCTCTACGGCAACAACGAGGACTTCACCTTCACGATCGATGCCGGCAGCGTGATCACGCTGGTCTTCTCGTCGACCTTCTGCGTGGAGCAGGGGTACGATGAACTCACGTTCCACGATGGCCCGACCATCGCCTCACCGCAGATCGGTCCGGTCTATACGGGGATCGTCGCACCGCCACCCATTGTTGCGACAAGCGGCCAGCTCACGATCCACTTCACCAGCGATGCGAACGTGGCCTACTGCGGCTTTGAAGCCCAGTGGACAACCGAAGTGGAACCGCCCGTGCCGCCCGTAATGACAATCCCTACACCACCGACATGCAACAGTGCGCTCATGGTGGTCCGCTTCAGTTATCCCATCGCATGCGACTCGATATCACCAGGCGCCTTCGACATTTCGGGGAACGGCGCGCCGAACGTGATCGCTGCCACTCCTATCGGCTGCACGGGTGGTGAAGCGAACCAACTGCAACTCGCAGTGGCGCCACCGTTCGATCGCAACTGCCCATATACCGTCTCCTTCCGCATTGGCTTGCTCGATCGTTGCGACTCGCTCTGGTTCTTCACCATCACCGCGCAAACGCAACTCACCACCTGCCCGATCGCGGTGGACATCCTTAGCACACAGGACACGATCTGCGCGGGATCATGCGTCCTGTTGCGCGCCGATGTGAACGGTTGCAATACATACAGCTACTCATGGAACAACGGATCGCCCGCGACAGCAGGACCGACGAGCGTCTGCCCTTCGGTCACCACAACCTACACGGTGGATGTTGTTGAGAACGGCACCGGACAGACCGCGACGGCGAGCCATACCATCGTCGTGCTCGATCCACAGATCATCGGTGCACCACCTACGATCTGCCAATCGCTGGATGCGTTCGATCTCGTCGCCGCACCCCCCGGTGGTTGGTGGAGCGGCCCCGGGATCCTCGACAGCCTTGCTGGAACACTCGACCCCGATACAGCAGGGCCGGGCTATCACCAGATCCTGTACACCATCCCGGGGGGGTGTTACGCACAGCTCATGCTCACCGTGGACAGCATGGATGCGGGCCTCGATGAAGCAGCCTGTCCCGGTACCGCACCGTTCCAACTCGATGGTGCAACACCCCAAGGAGGAACCTGGAGTGGTCCGTTCGTCACCTCCAGTGGTGTGTTCGATCCCAGTACGGTCGGCTCTTATGTGGTCACGTATTCCGCTGGCGTGTGCAGTGACGTCCTCACGGTCAACGTGGACAACATCGTCGGCCAGACGCAGCTCGATACCGTATGCCAGAGCACCTATCCCTTCGACATCGCGGTGTATCCGTTCGGTGGGCGATGGTACGGACCCGGCATCGTGGACAGCGTCTACGGCAC
>Ga0105046_10014468_pt1 | contig 12163 bp, 11 predicted proteins | sample MAT03_FD_78385 | JGI IMG/M metagenome (GOLD analysis project Ga0105046, IMG submission 78385) | Freshwater microbial communities from Lake Fryxell liftoff mats and glacier meltwater in Antarctica - MAT-03 (megahit assembly) | ecosystem: Environmental > Aquatic > Freshwater > Ice > Liftoff...
GCAACCACTCGCGCAGCCAGGCGGCGCAAGCGTTGCTACCTTCTAGCGGCCACTTCACGACGATGGTGGTGTTGGCGCGCTGCACTTCGGTGCGGATGTCAGGTGCCGATTGCGGCGTGGGCGCTGGCAGCGCTTGACCTAGCGTGACGGGCACGAATGCCGGTGACTGGACCACCAGAGGAGACTGGCTGTGCTCGCGCAGCCAGCGGTGCACGATGTTGGCGTTTATGCCGCGTTTGAGAGCGACCGCTGCTATGGAAGCGCCAGCTTGGCCGCACTCGCCGATAGTTTGGAGTTTGAACTCTGGACTGTAAAACCGTCGCTTGGGGGCTTCGGGGCGAGCCTGGCTCGCCATGGTGTGCATGATCTTCATCGTGCACACTATCGCCAGGGATCAGCCCTCGCTCAAGATGTGTTGGCTGTTGGCATACAATAGATCGGCGATAAGCGCTGAAGTCGGAGAGGCGCACTTGCCAAGTAGATGAGATCCGACTATGAACGACGGCTTCCTCGACTACCTAAAGGCCTCCGGATAGTCAGCTGCAATCGGGCGTGCGTTCGCCCAGGATCCGCTGCCAATGAGGGCGCGAAGCTCCTGCGCGACGACCTCGGATACGCGATTGATGGCTAAAGCACTTGCACCCCGATCTGCGCGGGCTAAATAGAGTTTCCAGTTGACTAAGGGAGACGCGAAAGGCAGCGCGATCAGCTGACCCGACTCTACGAGATAGCTCCAAGAAGTGCTTAGGCTGAAAATTGATGCGGCCATGCCTCGTTCAACCATGCCGCGCATGGTAGCGGTGCTGTCAGTCTCGTAGACAATCTTAAGTTTGATGCCATGCCCTGCGGAGAGCCTGTCCATCACGACACGAACAGCATTGGGTTTCCGAGGGAGCACAAGTGGAACGCGAGCAAGATCTGCTAAAGCACAGGTAGCCGGGGGTGATTTTCCAAAATGATCCGCCGCTGAGCTTGCCGCAGTAAACAAGAAGAGGGGTTCACTAAAAAATGGTTCTACGGCAAAGCCGCTTCCAAGATCGCGGTTGTAGGTCAGGGCAATGTCGGCCTCGCCGCGCATCAACCATCCATGAACGTTCGACGGAGTACCCTCTAATACCTGCAGGTTGACCAATGGGAGCTCTTCTCGGCATCGCTGGATGACGGGCGGCGCAACCAACTCGCATGTGCGCTGCGAGAGGGCAAGGCGCACTTCGCCCGATGGAGTCTGAACGAACGAGGACAAATTCCTCTCCATGTCGTTCAGATCATCAACGAGTCGTTGCGCGCGCATCAGAAAGGCGTGCCCGGCTACGGTGAGCGCGACGCCGCGAGCGCGACGCTCCAACAGGCTGGTCCCTGCCGCATACTCGAGCCTTTGCACACGTTTGCTCAGCGCCGACTGCGCAGTACACAAATCCGCCGCTGCGCGGGCAAAGCTTCCGTGCCGCGCTACGACGACAAATGCCTTAAGGTCCTCAAAAATCATCATTCGGAGAGCGCAAGTATTGGCGCGCAAGAGATGCACGCTCTGGTTGCGGAAATGCTATCCTCCTCAAGAGGAACGAGTCAATAGGACTTCTACCGGGATGAACACAGGAATGGCTTGACCGGACGCGCTGTGCACGAATGTCACACAAACGGGCAGCCCGATTGACACATCTTTGGACTGGCATCCGACTATGTTGGACATTACAGTCACTCCTTCCGCGAGGGTGATGTAGGCAAGCGTGTAAGTCTGGTCGCTCGTGCTCATAGTGCTGAAGGAGTAGATCACACCCTTTCCGCTAGCCTCTATCCACACAGTGTCAGTGGAAAAGCAGTGGGGACATATCGCCCGCGGATACCAGTGAGTCTTTCCGCAGTCTTTGCACAACTTGATCAGCAGCTTGCCCTGGTTCGCGCCCTCCCAATACGGCGCAACATCCGGAAGGATATTGGGTTCGAAAGCCGGAGCCGTAATCGCCCCCATCTTCAGAGCCTTTCCATGATCATGGTTGCTGCCGTGTGCCGAGTGGCAATAGAGCCGCCTATTCCATTGACCAGAGCCAGACGGCAACCCGCCACCTGGACGGCAGGATGCGCCTCCCCTCGAAGTTGCCGGACCGCTTCAATCATCTTAGTCATGCCACCTCGATTGGCTGGATGGTTGTTGCACAACCCCCCACCATCAGTGTTGAACGGCAAGCTACCGACACCGGAGATCAGGTTGCCACCGCTGACGAACGGGCCACCGGCCCCCTTCGCGCAGAACCCGAGGTCCTCCAGCTGCAGCAACACGGTGATCGTAAAACTGTCGTACAGAGACACGTACTGGATGTCCTGCGGCCCAAGCCCTGCATCCGCGAATGCTTGCGGCCCAGAAAGCGCTGTGGCTGTATAGGTCAGGTCCACGCAGCCGGCCACGGAGTTTTTCTGCGCCTCGGCCATCCCGCGCACCACAATGAGCGGCCGGCGCAGCGAGCGTGCGATCTCGGGCGCGGCGACAACCACAGCACCGCCTCCGTCGCTTATCACGCAACAATCGAGCTTATGGAGAGGGTCCGCAACGAGCGGGGAATCTAGGACCTCATCAACTGTGACGACCTGCCGCAGCATGGCATGCTCGTTGTGCTGCGCGTGGTGGGAAGCCGCAACCTTGATCCACGCCAACTGCGAGCTCGTGGTACCAAACTCGTGAAAGTGCCGTCGCGCTGCCAGAGCGTACATGTTCTGGGTAACGGGCCTATACGGCTGCTCGAAAGCTACCTCGGGTGAATCCAGGTCGGGCGGCCTTAGACGAATTGCCGATCTCGCTGCTCGCGGGCGTCCCGCCATTGTAACGAGCGCCACTTTGCACCGACCTGCTGCGATCGCCTGGACCGCATGGGCCACATGAACAATCGGTGCGGACCCACCGCACTCAGTGGAGTCCACGTGGCGCACGCGAAGGTTTAGGTACTCGATCATTGAGGCCGCGCCGAGCCCAGGAACATCTCCGGCGCAGAAGTAGCCATCAACTTGCGACTTGTCGAGTCCTGCATCTTCCAGAGCTCCTTTTGCTACCTGCGCGTGCAGCTGCATGACTGTGAGATGGTCAGCCTTGCGAATCGGATGCTCATAAGCACCGACGAGAAAAGCTGGATAGTTCATATTAATCATATTCCTAGAGCGAGAGGGCGGTCATGCGGCCCAGATGGTTCCATCCAGATCCCAGGCGATGTCCGACAAATAGAAGTCGACGTGCACAGTCGCCGACAGCGCACTCTTCGGACATGCCGATAGCGCCGAGCAGCTGTATGGCTTGCTCGGCAATGGCTCTCGCGCGCTCGTCAACGAAGTATTTGGCGCAGGAAACCATGTGACCTCTTCGGTCGGGCGCGCTCTCGGCAACGGCCGTCGCTGCAAGGTATGTAATCGAGCGCATAAGCACAATTGAAATCCGCATATCAGCAACCTTGTGCCTGAGGCTCTGGTTAGAGGACAGTGGCCGACCAAACTGCTTTCGTAGAGCGAGATGATCACGACGAAGCGAGAACAGGACTTCCGCCGCTCCCAGGGATTCGGCGCATAGGCAAGCCCGCGCTGCATCAAGCGCATGATTGAGTGCATCGGACGCCCCGTCTTGGAGTCTGAGGACATCTGCTTCATCCACTACAACATCCGTAAGGTCCAGATACGCCCATAACGTGCCGTCGAGCGCCTCGAAAGTTGTCCAAGATAGACCGGTTTGGCCTCTGGACACGCCGAAAACATAAGAATCGCTGCCGTCCGAATTGCTGGCAGGCACGAGAAGGACTTCGCATGACGGCAGATTTGACACAAGCAGACGCTTCGCATTGAGGCAGTAGATCGCGCCCTGGCGCTCGAACCTGGCGGAATTCACGTAGTTCGGAAACCCATCTGCGGACAACGGCATGCTGAACCCAAGCGACCCCTGGGAAAGCAGTCGCAACCAGCGATGACGCTGGTCGGAAGATGCGGCCACTCTGAGGAGTTCTCCACACAAAACGACCGATTCAACAAACTCGCTATTCGCATTCCAGCGGCCCAGCTCTTCGGAGACGAGCATCGCTTCGACGGCAGTGATTTGAGCATCCTCAGGCTCGGTATCTAGCATCAAGCCGAACAAGCCGAGAGAGTGCATGAGCGAGTGGATCAGATGCTGTCTGCCATCCGCCCCCTGCATGCGCAAGTGTGCCAAGCGTTTGCCACAGGCGGTTTTCAAGCTCAAGCCGAACGCTTCCTGTTCTGAAGTAAATCTGAAGTCCATTCGCTCAGTCTCCGAAGATCTGCTTTGCAATGATGTTGCGCTGGATCTCGTTAGTTCCGCCGTAGATCGACAGCTTCCTCATCTCGAGAAATGTGAGGGCGGGGTTGGCCGTTGCGCCGATGCAGTCGGAGTGGGGCAGAGTCTCGTCTGGAGCAGGATAGACGTCCGAAGGCTTTGCGTATTGCAGGAGTATTCTCGTCAGCTTCTGCCGTAGCTCTGTGCCGCCGATCTTGAGAATTGATGGTGCTGCAAGGTCTGAGGAAGCCTGTGCAAGTAGCCGGTTCGCAGTTGCTTCGAGCGCGAGCACCTCGATGTAGAGCTTGCTGATTTGATCCCCGAGCAAACGCGAGGTAGGCCCGCGTTTCGTGTGGATGGCGTGAAGTGTTTGGAGACGCAGGAGTAGCTTTTTTGCTGAACCAACACCTGTGATGCCTCCCCGCTCAAAGCCGAGCAGGTATTTCGCGTACGTCCACCCCTCACCCTCGGCTCCGAGGCGGTCAGCGACTGGAACTCGGACCCTGTCTAGAGTAACTTCGTTCAGGTCGTCGCCGCCATCGATAGTGCGCAACCAGCGCAACGATACGCCTGGAGCGTTCATGTCCAGCAGCAGTAGGCTCAGCCCACGTTGAGGACGGTCGGCGACGCTATTTGTTCTGGCCAGGCAAAACATCATGTCGCAGAAATGCGCGCATGAGGTCCAGAGCTTCCTGCCGGGGATGACGTAATGCGGTCCAGACGCATCATTTATAAATTCCGCCATGGTGCCCACCGCAGCCAGATCAGATCCTGCCTCGCTTTCCGAGAAGCCTTGCGCCCACCAAGTCGCACTGGACCGAATGTGGGGGAGATAGCGTGCCTTCTGTTCGTCGGTGCCAGACTCAATTAGGGTGGGACCTAGCATCATGATTCCTGGAAAGACCATCCGCGGGGCGTCGTTCAGCTGCAGCTCCTCGTCAAATATCGCATGCTGTGCCTCGGTCCACCCTGCCCCGCCCGCTTGTTGGGGCCATCGCGGCGTTGCCCAGCCTCGGGTGTCAAGCATTCGATACCATGCCGTGAGCTCATCTCGACCGAGCCGGCGGCCCTGCCTGATCTTTTCGCGGATATCGGCTGGCAAGGTACGGGCGACAAATTGCTGTACGGATTGCCGAAAGTCCTTTTTAACTGTCGTGGGTTCAAGCCTCATATGGCGTCCTCACCGGTGTCACTCGTCACGATAAGGGCGTCGAGGGCGATCACGCCATCCTTGTACGCGGTAAGCGGATTAATATCAATTTCAATGATGCGTTGGTCATCCCGCATTAGGTCGCCGACAGCCTGAACAGCTCGGGTGACGGCGTGGAGATCCACGGGAGGGGACCCTCGAATACCGTCCAGCAGTGGCCGCGCTCGGAGGCTGCGCAAGCTATTGAGGATTTGTTCCTCGGTTGCCCCTGCGGGAAGGATGCGCACGTCCTTGAACGCTTCGATCCAAACCCCTCCAATACCGACCAGCAGTATGGGCCCCCAGTTGGCATCTCTTCGAGCCCCGATGACCATCTCCACCCCGGGACGGCTCATCTGCTCGACCAGGATGCCATCAAGAACGAGATCGGAGCGCCGCTGGGAGATGCTTGCCTGGAGCTGAGCCCACGCCGCCTCGAGAGCCGAGATATCCTTAATGCCGACAATAACCCCACCCACATCACTCTTATGCGCCAAAGCGGCCGCCTGCGCCTTGATGACTAATGGAAAGCCCAAGCAGGCAGCAGCTTCTAGAGCTTCCGCAAGCGTGCGACAAAGTTGACCTGACGGAACCGGAACGCCTCGAGAGGCAAGATGCCGCTTGGAAATATATTCCGGCAATGTGGAGGCAGTGTGCTTCGAAGTCAAAGAGGTCGGGACCGACTCGTTCTCAGCGCTCCATCGGGTCCCGGCTCGCGCGAGTGAGCGAGCATAGGCTTGATAGAGTGCGACCGCGTTCATGCAACGGTCGAGCGACCTGAACGAAGCAAGCCCTGGGGTTGAAAGCGCAACGCTAAGTGATGGCTCCAGTGGGCTCGAGTCCCCGAGAATGACGAGTGCGCTAGGCTTTGGCGAGTGCTGCACCGCTGGCACCATGTGCGCGGCCTTGTCGGACTGATTGACGGCCGAACCTGGAACTTGGGCCACAATAAGGCATGCGCAATTGTCGTCGCCTGCCACTGTGGAGATAACCTGTGACATCAACGACGGGTCTTTGATTGCCACGGTCGTGTAGTCCAATGGATTTTCGCAGACAGCATAAGCGGGCAAGAGTTCGCGAAGACGCGCCACGGTGCTCGCACTGAAATTCGGAAAGTCCAACTCGAGGTCCTGTCCTAAGTCGAGTGCGATGTTCTTGGCAGCACCGGAGCCCGTAACAAACGCGATGCCGCCCGCACACGGAGTCGCATCGCGCAAAAGCAGCGGAATTACGTCCACCATCTCGTCGATGGACCCAGGTATCAGAACAGCTTCGCACTCCAGTAGCGCCTTGGCCGTGGCGTAGTCCCCCGTCAGTGCGCCAGTGTGAGATTGGGCAGCCTCCCGCGCGCGTTTACTTTTGCCGATCATGAAAAGAACTATGGGCTTTCCGATGTCCCTTGCGCGACGTGCCAGCTTGTGGAGACGGCGGCCATCGCGAATCTGCTCTGCATACACGAGAATCAAAGATGTCGCTTCATGTGATAGGCAGAATTCGACAAAGTCTTCGGTTCCGACCATCGCCTCATTTCCCGTGGATATCGCGAACGTGACTGGCAAGCCCCGAGCCCCAAGGGCCTCCCTCAAATGGTTTGCCATGGCGCCGCTCTGAGCGATGATCGCAACGCCCTTCGCTCCATTTGGTGCAGTAGGAATGGTGTCGAATGTCATACCGGCGCCGGAGGTGAAGTTTGTCAGCCCCATGCAATTCGGACCGACCAAGCAAAGTCCCGCAGCGTCGCAATGTTCGAGCAGGTGTTTTTGCTTAGCGACACCCTCGACACCCGCTTCGGCGAAGCCGGCCGCAAAGACAATGGCACCGCCCACGCCACGCTCGCCGAGCATTGTGATGCTTGGAATAATTGCGCTTTCGGGCAGCGCGAGCACTGCTGCGTCTACGCCCGGCGGTAAATCCTCAATGCTCGCCAAGCATGTTCGGCCACGCACTGCCAGCGTAGTACGGCTGATGAGGTGGATCTGACCGCTGTACCCGAGGCGCTCTAGATTGGCGAGCACATATCCGCCAATAGACCTTTCATCCTCGGAAATGCCAATGATTGCGATCGATTTCGGATCCATTAGCCTATGCAGGAGCGCACTTTTTTTTTGCGTCATTTGAATTCGTATCAGAAGTAGATGGTTCTAAAAGGTATTGAGAGCGTTAGCCACTCGGTGTGCGGGAGCAACCACTTAGCATGTGCACTAGTAAATCATCTGCGATGGGAATTGAGAACTGCAGAAAGAGTGAAGCGCGAAATCTCGATTCGAGAAGGCTTAAGTCAATTGACTGGCGCCTAGGGTTTTCCCCCGGTAAGAATTGAAAGTCGGATCGCCGACTGGCGTCGGCAAGCAACATGCTTGTGAATGCCGCCAGCAAAAGCGAGGTCGTCGCGTATTGCCACTTCCACGATCGCGATCACGTTGTGATTCCTGGCCTCGGACGCATTTGTGCCGGCCTCGATGATTGGCAACGTCCCGATTGTTCTTGAGTCAAATCCCGAGGCCTGCGTCCTTGAATAACCGGATTCCTTTCTGGAGTTCTAGACCTGAAGGGGGACTTCAGCCCAGCCGCCGTCGATCAGCCCGCCGATTGGCTGTATACGAGCATCGACGCGAAGATGATGGACGCTTTCTATCTGGGTAGTGCTGAAGTGCTGTATAGAGTTATGACAGGGCAGGTTGCTGTCGCACTGATCCCGGGTAAGGTCAGCCAGCTGGCCTGTAGCGCGGCGGACGTATTCACAAGTTAACCCGGACACCGCAGGCCAGCAGCACTCGGTAGCCTGGATAACCATTCGCTGTGGATATGCAGTCTTGGACACAGCTCACCCGACAGAACAACATCAATGCGGCAGAGGCAAAAATGTCGAACCTTGGTGGCGTCTCAGGGCCAGGCTAGGCTTTACTCAGGCGGGCGGGAACTGCTGCGGCAAGCGCCAGAGTTTGCACATGAACAGCCACCAAGAGCACGCCGATCTTGTTCTACTCGAACTCGGAGACCACACGGAGGAACTTCCCTCTTTCCTCGTGCGTGACCAACTCTTCCAACACCATTCAGATGAAAGCCCCGGCCTGCGCGAGGACTTGTTCAGGTTTTCGTAGAAATGATTCTTTTGGAGATGGATTACATCTCTTTATGCCACTGTTCGACGCGGCCATTGGATGTTTCAATGGCAGCTTCACCAATAGCCGCGCTGAGGATTCGCTCGAAACCCTTCCCGGGTCAAGCGATGGGCTGGTCGGCAAAGACTAGGAGACTTTAATGAACATGCACAAGTTTTTAGGCGCGACAATTACGGTTGCAATGGTTTTCTGGGCGCAAGTGGCCTTTGCGCAGGATCGCAGCCCTGTCACTATTCTGGTCGGATTCGCCCCAGGTGGCACCTCCGATTTGGTGGCCCGACTCATCGCGAAGTACTTGCCCGAGCAAATCGGTCAGCCTGTTATCGTTGTAAACCGGCCTGGGGCGTTGGGAGCAATTTCTATTCGTGATTTGATCGCGACCAAAGACGTCAACAATACTTACGCGGTGCTTCCTTTCAGTAGCGTGGTTTTTCCTGTCCTGACTCGCACTCCGGCACCGTATGACATTTTCGCAGAAATGCAGCCGGTGGCTAGCATCGCATCGTTCCCGCTGGGGGTGGCCGTTAACGTCAATACCGGCGTGAAAACGCCGCGCGAGCTGGCCTTGTGGATGAAGGAAAAGCCCAAGTCTGCAACCTTCGGAACGGCAGGTGCCGGGGGACACAATCACTTTCTCGGCTTTGAGCTTGGCAAGGTCATTGGCGTTGAATCCACCGTCGTGCCGTACCAGGGGAATGCGCCCATGATGTCGGACCTACTTGCGGGACATATCCCCGCTGCAGTGATGGTGGCAGGTGAGGTGCTCGGCCATGCAGGCGACAACCGAGTCAGGCTGGTTGGAGTCCTGACGCCCAAGCGGTCACCACTGATGCCCGACGTGCCCACTTTCGCGGAGCAGGGCGTGAATATCACATCCGGGGAGTCATGGTTTGGAATGTGGGCCCCTTCAAAAGTGGACAAGGTGCAACTGATGAAAATGCAGGAAGCTCTTCGTAAGATCCTTGAAGATAAGGAGGTGCGACAGGTCCTGTTTGAGAAGATGGCCATGCAAGCCGACTTCAGGACCTCCTCCGAAACAGACGCTCGCCTGCGTAGTGAACACGCGTATTGGGCTCCTATCATTAAGGCGAGCGGGTTTAAGGCCAATTGACGCCCAGGAGGATTGATAGACATGATTACTTTCGAGCTTCGAGGCCGAATTGCCTTCGTTGGCTTGGATCGCGCGCAGAAGCGCAACGCAATCAACGAGGAACTGTTGACAGCGCTTCGCGCAGCGGTTGAGCAGGCGAATGAGACGGCTGATGTGGCGGTGCTTTTTGGCCACGGGCAGCATTTCTCGGCAGGCCTCGATTTGGCGGAAGCTTTTGCGCGCTCGGAGGACGGGTTGTCCAGCGGCAAACGCCGTAAACATAGCTGGCATGAGGTCTTTGATCTTATCGCGCGTGGTCCGATTCCTTGGGTCGCGGCTCTCCATGGCGCAGTTGTAGGCGGAGGACTGGAGCTGGCGACTGCGGCCCACCTTCGCGTGGGCGACGAGACCGCGTATTTCGCCTTGCCGGAGGGGCAGCGAGGGATCTTCGTCGGTGGCGGCGGTACCGTGCGCGTACAGCGGGTGATCGGTTTCTCGGCTATGGCAGACCTCATGCTGACCGGGCGGACTCTGAACGCACGAGAAGCTGAACGGGAGAGAATTTTGCGCTACGTCGTGCCCGAAGGGGAGGCTCTTCGCAAAGCAGAGCAACTCGCGGAACTGATCTCGAAGAACACGTCAGAAACGAACTGGCGGATCATCAATGTGCTGCCAAGGGTGAACGACCTGTCGCACGATGACGGCCTCTTCATGGAGTATCTGACAAACAACATGCGGCGCCCGCCGGAATCGGCTCAAAGGCTGCGCGAATTCCTAGAGGGTAAAGCAAAACCGCTTGGCCAAATTGGTGCAGCGGAAGGGCCGACGCTGTGATTCCAGCGACAGATGCGGGCCGTACGGCGGCCTTGGAGTATCTGCAGCGCGCAGGCAAGGTGGCGCACAACTTCCGAAATGTGCCGGAAAATACGCTTACCCGCCGCGTCGAGGCGGTTGGCGTAGTTGGGGCAGGGACCATGGGTTGTGGTATCGCCATGGCGTTCGCAAACCACGGTTTTTCGGTGATGTTGAACGACGCGAACCCGGAAGCGGTAAAAGCCGGGATGTCCTCCATCCGAGCTATGTACGAGTCCAGCGTGTCGCGCTCGCGGATCACAGCTGAAGAAGCCAAAGCTCGCGTGTTGCGAATCAAGCCATCGGAGGAGTTGGGGGAGCTTGGCGCTTGTGACCTGGTGGTAGAAGCCGTTTATGAAGATATGCCCCTGAAGCGGGATATCTTTAGGCGCCTGGACAAAATCCTTAAGCCAGAAGCCATACTCGCGACCAACACCTCCGGCCTTGATATAGACCTCATTGCCGAGTCTACTTCACGCCCACAAGACGTAATCGGCGCGCACTTCTTCAGCCCTGCGAACGTTCAGAAACTTCTGGAGGTGGTCAGGGGCAAGCACACGGCGCCGGAATGTGTGATGACTTTGATGTCTCTCGCGCAACGTTTGGGTAAAGTGGCGGTGGTGTCTGCCAACTATCCTGGGTTCATCGGAAACGCGCTGTTCAGGCAATACAACCGCGAGGCCCATTTTCTTGTTGAAGATGGTGCGCTACCGCATGAGGTGGATGCGGCGCTTGAGGAGTTTGGCTTTGCTATGGGCGTATTTGCAGTCCACGATCTTGCAGGAAATGACGTAGGTTGGAGGATGCGAAAGCAGCAGATGGCCACACGCCCAATGGACCGCCGATGGAACGACCTCATTCTGGAACTTTGCGACATGGGCCGCTTGGGGCAGAAGACCGGTAAGGGATGGTACGTTTACGGCGACGGCAGCCGGACGCCGAAAAGAGATCCCGAGATCGAGGAGTTCATTGTCACGAGATCTAAGCGGCTGGGCATAGAGCGTAGGGTTATCGCGCGCAAGGAGATACTCGAGCGCTGTCTCTTCAGCATGGTGAATGAGGCCGCAAGGTTGCTTGAGAAACGAGTAGCTCTGCGCGCAAGCGACGTAGATCTTGTCTTCGTGACCGGGTATGGCTTTCCCGCGGAGCGGGGCGGACCTCTGTATTTCGCTGATCAGATTGGATTGAGGAGGGTTTACGAGCGTGTTGTCGCAAACCACGAAGCTCTGGGATTCTGGTGGAAGCCGGCCCCTCTTCTCCAGCGCTTGGCGGAAACAGACGGCACATTTGGGAGCCTGGATACATCCAGTTCCACCAAAGCGGCATAGTTTCCTTGGGATTGCGGGTCGTTGATGAGCAACTTGGAGGTTCTGTCCAAACTAAGGCACGAAGGTGCGATCCATTCTGGTTCAACGTTACCGAGATCTGCGACCCGCATTCCGACACGCGCGTTGGATATTGTGTTTTGTAGGTTTTGGACACTAACTCCTGAATATTTGCGACACGTGCAACACAAAAATGACAACAACTATGGATCCCTACATGGTTGGCGGCGGATCACCGCCCCGACCAGGTGAAATATCGCTGGCACATCGGGGCGTGTTGTTTCTTGATGAGCTGCCCGAGTTCCCCCGAGCCGCACTGGA
>Ga0105046_10014471_pt1 | contig 12162 bp, 11 predicted proteins | sample MAT03_FD_78385 | JGI IMG/M metagenome (GOLD analysis project Ga0105046, IMG submission 78385) | Freshwater microbial communities from Lake Fryxell liftoff mats and glacier meltwater in Antarctica - MAT-03 (megahit assembly) | ecosystem: Environmental > Aquatic > Freshwater > Ice > Liftoff...
GATACTAGGATGGATCCCGGCCCCCGAGCAACTGGCGGCGGAAGAACCGCCAGATCTCCTCGACAGCGGGCACGTCATGGCTGGTCCGGCCCAGGATGCGGGGCATGGTCTTTTGCGGATGGGGAATCGTGTGGCCGCCACCGTGGATGGTGATGAGGTCCACCTCGGGTCGGTCTCCCGCAGACCACAACCGCCGACTGGCCACGGTCCCGTCCAATGGATCGCCGTCCGGGTAGCGGTGCTCGAAAGGCAGGGCCGGGTAGCCTGCCAGGGTTCGGAAGTAGTCCACCGTGGCGAAAGCGGACAGTACAGCCCCACGCCGGTTGAACGGACCCACCGACAAGACCTCCCCGCCGTCGTAAGGACTGATCGGGTCCTCGTCTCCGCTGATCAGGAGGACGGGCACTGCCTGACGGCTCTCCTGGCAGTTCTGATTGCCGGCAGCGGGCAGACTCGCCGCGATGGCGGCGACGCCGGTCACGAAGTCCGGGGCCTCCAGCGCCAGCCGCAGGACCATGTGGCCCCCAGTGGAGAAACCGGCGGCGAACACCTCGTCGGTTGCAACCTGCTGGCCGCCCAGCGCGGGATCACCGGCCAGGCGCGCCACCACCGCGCGAAGAAAACCCACGTCATCCACCGAGCGCTCCCGCGCACCAACGGCACCCGTCGCCCGGCAATCGTTCCAGTCGCCCTCGAATCCCTGGGGATAGACAATGAGCGCCCCGTCGCTGTCGGCCACTTCCTCGAAGGCCCAAGCGATGTCACTGCGCATCCGCGCGGCAGAGCTGGCGGCCCCGTGCAGGACCAGCACGACTGGCGCCGGGTCGGATAGACGCAGGGGAATGTAGACGAGGAAGGACCGGGACAAGCCGCCGAAGTCGAAGCGCCGTTCCTCCAGCGTGCCCGTGACCGGCGGCTGCCGGAACGCGGGCGCGCGCAATCCCCACCACCAGAGCGCGACACCACCCGCCAGGGCGAGGACCACCAGCACCGCCATCGACTGCACCAGCCACTGCCGCATGGGGAAACGGTACCATCCCCCGGGGAACCCTGGGGAAACACCAATGCGCCGCCTGTCCGCCCTGACGCTTCTGGCTACACTGCTCGTGGCCTGCGGCCAGCTACAACCAGCGCCGCCCGCCGCGGCCGCGCCAGCCACAACGGCACCCCCCACCCTGGGGCTGGGGCTGAGCCTGGGCTTCGACCCGGCAGAACTCGACCAGACCGTCCGCCCGCAGGACGACTTCTGGCGGTACGTCAACGGCAGGTGGCTGGCTACCGCCGCCATTCCGGCGGACCGGTCAGGGTACGGCAGCTTTCAGCGCGTGGACGAAATGACCGAGGCCCGGTTACGTGCGCTGGTCGAGGAAGCCGCGCAGCAGCCCGGCGCACCCGGGTCCGATCCGCAGAAGATCGGCGAGCTCTACGCCAGCTTCATGGACGAAGCACGGGCTGAAGCCCTGGGGGTGCAACCGCTGGCTCCGGAGCTTGCCGCCATCGCCGCGCTGCGTACTCCTGCAGACGTCATCGCCTACTTCGGCACTGCTATGGCTGCCGGCGTGCAGACGCCCGTGCAGTGGTTCGTGGACGCGGACGCCACCGACCCGACGCGCAACCTGGCCTACTTCTGGCAGGACGGCCTCGGCCTGCCGGACCGGGATTACTACCTGGACGATCGCCCTGAACTCAGGGAAGCGAGAGCCGCCTATCAGGCCCATGTGGAGCAGATGTATGGGCTCGCCGGCTGGAAGGACGGCGCCAAGGCGGCGCAGACCATCGTCGCGCTCGAGCGGCACATCGCTGAACGCCACTGGTCGTCCGTCCAGAATCGCGACGACGCGAAGATTTACCGCAATCAGCTGGACCTGGAAACCGCCAGCAGGAAGTTTCCCGAGTTTGCCTGGGCGCCGTTTCTGGCAGCGGCAAGCCTCAAGCCGTCCGGCATGTTTGTGGTAGCCCAGACCGAATACTTTGCAGCCCTGGGTCCCCTCGTACGCTCTGTCCCGGTCGCCGACTGGCAGACCTGGCTGCGCTTCAAGACCCTGAAGCACTATGCGCCCTTCCTCAACGCCGCGATCGTGCAGGAAGATTTCGCCTTCGCAGGCGGCGTACTCAAGGGCATCAAACAGAACACGCCCCGCTGGAAGCGCGGCGTGAAGCTGGCCAGCGAGTCGCTCGGGGACCTGGTTGGAAAGGCTTACGTTGAGCGCCACTTTCCGCCGTCCTCGAAAGCGCGAATGGACCGGATGATTGCCGACCTCAAGGCTGCCTATCACGAATCCATCGATCAACTCGCCTGGATGACGCCCGAGACCAGGCAGGCCGCCCAAGCGAAGCTCGCAAAGTTCCGCAGCAAGATTGGCTATCCGGACCGGTGGAAGGACTACTCGTCCGTCACCATCGTCGCCAGCGACCTGGCAGGAAACCTCAGACGCACGCAGGCGTTTGCCCACGCCTACAACGCCGCCCGACTGAACAAGCCGGTAGACCCGAACGAGTGGCTGATGACGCCGCAGACAGTGAACGCCTACTACCAGCCCACGTCCAATGAGATCGTCTTTCCGGCTGCCATCCTGCAGCCACCATTCTTCGACCCGGCCGCAGACGACGCACACAACTATGGCAGCATCGGCGCGATCATCGGCCACGAGTTCAGCCACGGCTTTGACGATCAGGGCCGCAAGTTCGACGGGGATGGCCGTCTCCGGGACTGGTGGACGCCGGCGGACGCTGCGCAGTACACAGACCGCACGAAGCGGCTGGTGGCCCGCTACAACGGCTTCCGCCCGCTGCCGAACTTCAGCGTGAACGGCGAGCTGACGCTGGGCGAGAACATCGCGGACCTCGCGGGCGTGACCATGAGCCACCGTGCCTGGCTGCGTTCTCTGCAGGGCAAGGCAGCGCCCGTGATCGACGGCTTCACGGGCGAGCAACGGCTCTTTATCGGCTTTGCGGTTGCCTTCCGGGGCATGGACCGCCCCCAGCGCTTGCAGGCGCAACTGCTCAGCGACCCGCACTCCCCCGACGAATATCGGGTGACGGGCGTGTTGCCAAATGTGCTGGCGTTTTACCAGGCTTTCGGCGTCGGCCCGACCGACAGGATGTACCTGCCGCCGGAACAGCGGGTGGCGATCTGGTAGCGACCCCGTAGGAGCGCGTTCATGCGCGATGGCTATCGATCGCGCCTGAAGGCGCTCCTACAGGCGCTCCTACTTCCAGTCTTTCAGGTACTCGTCCCACTTGCTGTCGACCAAGGGAAAGCCCTACGGCGCGCCCTTGACCAGGAGCTCGCGGTTCAGCGGCGCCCAGCTCTTGGGACCACCCTCGGCCTCCAGCTGGCGGGTGGCGTAGATGATCATCTTGCTCGACAGCGCCCAGTGGGGGCGGCTGGGGTCCGGCATCATCATCTGGGTCCGGGGAATCATCAGGCTGGCGGAGGGCTGCCAGCGGGCGCCCAGCGCATGGAGGATCTGGCTGGGCTCCAGGATGTTCATGTCCTTGTCCACCACGATCACGACCTTGTTGAGCCCGATGTTCGCCGCCAGGTACTGACCTGCAGCCATGCCCTGCCCGGCAGCTTCTTGTCGATGCTGATCACGATCACGCCGTTCTCACCCCGGGGCGAATAAAGCCCCGTGAGATTCGGAATCAGCTTGCGGTACATGAAGAAGTTGGCCGCGATCTGCGGTGACCGGGGCATGTCACAGGTGAGCACGGTGGAGGAGTTCAGGATCCAGGGCTTTTCCCGGTGGGTGATGCACTGGATGTTCATGTAGAAGTTGTTGGGGTTCATCGGGCCGGCACGCGAATGTCGCTGGTCTCGCACTTCACCACCTCGAGAGCCTTGTCCCGCAGGCCACCGGCAAACTCCAGCTCATCCTCCTGGTAGTTGGCCATCTTGGTGCTGCTGGCTCAGAAGGTGAACGGGTCCGCTCCCACTGCGATGGCCACCTTCGCCACCTTGTCGCCTCGCTTGCGCATGCAGGTCAGAATCCGCCAGCCATGCTGGGTGGGCTCCGGGTTGATGCTGATGCGCCTGCTGTCGCGAACCTGGCAGCGGTACGTGCCGGTGTTCTTGCCAAACTCCGGATCGTCCATGATCACGGACGTGATGTTGATGTAACGGCCTGCATCGGCAGGATTGTTCTTCAGCCAGGCGAACTTCTCGATGTCCACCGCATCGCCCTTGAGGATGACCTGCTTGCAGGGAGCGCTGCGGGGATTCGCCAGTTCCACCGGCGGGATCCGCTTCCAGCTGCCGCCCACGTCCAGCCGCTTTTCCATCGCCTTCATCACGGCGTGGTACATCTGCTGATAATCGCTGGTGATCTCCGGTACACCAGTGAGCACGGCCTCGCCGGGCCAGTGGCCGTAGGGATTCGCCGGCAGTGGCCCTGCCATCCACTGATCGTTGATTTTGATGCGGTCCACCATGAAGGCGGGCGCCTGTTCGATTCCAAATTTATCGATCAGCCGGTACGCGGACGCAGTGACCTCGTACCTGTCCTGGTCCAAGGCCTCCACGTGCAACACCCGGCCACGGGCTTCGAGCTCGCGGACGTAGTCGCGGATCGAGTCACACGTGGGAGCGGGCGGCGTGACAACGGGACCGGGGACGGCGGCGTTCATGGCGCGGTTCTCCTGGGCTCAGAGCGGCATTCAGCGACGGGACTGGTGCTAGCATGCCCCTGGCACAGTGGCCTTCAACAAACTGCCGGGTCTTGCTGAAAATGAAATGGCTAAAACGGCTGCTAGGCGGCCTCGTGGCCCTCCTGGTCACCCTCTGGCTGGGCCTCGTCGTTTACGCCTACTGGCCGACCGGCGTGGAGGAGGTTCCCGCCGTGAACCTTGCCGGTCCGGCAGACCGGTTCGTCAGCGTGGACGGCGTGAACATCCGCTACCAGACCTGGGGCACGCCGGGGCCGGACAAGCCCACGGCCCTGTTGCTGCATGGCTTTGCCAATTCGCTCCAGAGTTTCCGCCTGCTGGCGCCCCTGCTGGCTGACCGCTATTACGTGGTGGCCTTCGACATGCCGGGCTTCGGCCTGTCGGACAAGCCGGCGCCCTTTGACTACAAGAACGCTCATCAGGCCGAAATTGCCTCTGACCTGATCAAGGTCCTCGGGCTGAAGAAGGTCGTCGTGGGCGGCCACTCCCTCGGTGGGGCCATCGCGCTGCGGGTTGCCCTGGAATCCCCGGAGGTCATTGGCCTCGTCGTCATGAACCCGGGCATCATTACCAGCGGCGTGCCGGCGATCGCCAAGTATCTGGTTTTTCCTTTCCCCCGCCTCCAGGCCAGGATTTTCGGGGACCCGGCCTTCCGCGGCGACTTCCTGCGCCGCTCCTTCATCAATCCGGCCATCGTGACGGACGACGTGGTGAAGGATCTCAGCCGCACCGCGCAGACCCAGGGTTATCTGCGCGGCATGACCAGCATGATGGGCCAGTACAGCGAGCCGGATGAGGTGCCCATGCTGCCCCGGCTGACCGTCCCGTCCCTGATCGTGTGGGGTCAGCAGGATCGCAACAAGACCATGGGCGAGTTCGAAGAACTGAAGGCGAAGCTGCCAATGAACACCGCCGTACTGGTCCCCACCTCCGGACACTATGTGCAGGAAGAAGCGCCGGTCGAAGCCGCCGCCGCCATAAATGCGTTTGTGGACCGGGTAATGCAGCGGCCGTAGGAGCGCCTTTAGGCGCGATCCCTATCAATCGCGCCTGAAGGCTCTCCTACAGACATCACCAATCATGATCACCATCGGCACGCCCCTCTCCCCCGGCGCCACCCGTCTTCTCCTCCTCGGCTCCGGCGAACTGGGCAAGGAAGTGGCCATCGAGGCCCAGCGCCTGGGCGTCGAGGTGATTGCCGTCGACCGCTACGCCAATGCTCCGGCCATGCAGGTAGCCCACCGTTCCCACGTCATCAGCATGCTGGACCCGGTCGCACTGCGCGCGGTGATTGCCCGGGAACAACCCCACTTCATCGTGCCGGAGATCGAGGCCATCGCCACGACTGAGCTCAAGGCCCTCGAGGCAGAGGGTTGCACCGTGATTCCCACGGCCCGGGCCGCGCAGCTGACCATGGACCGGGAAGGCATCCGCCGGCTGGCGGCGGAGACCCTCGGCCTCTCGACCTCACCCTTCCGCTTCGCCGGCACGCTGGACGAATACCAGGCCGCTGTCGCCGCCATTGGCATGCCGTGCATCGTGAAGCCCGTGATGTCCAGCTCCGGCAAGGGCCAGAGCACCGTGCGCACGGCAGACGACGTCCAGCAAGCCTGGGACTACGCCCAGGGCGGTGGCCGCGCGGGCGCCGGCCGCGTGATCGTCGAGGGCTTCATCGACTTCGACTACGAGATCACTCAACTCACGATCAGGCATGCGGGTGGTACCGCTTTCTGCGAACCCATCGGGCACCTGCAGATCGACGGCGACTACCGGGAGTCCTGGCAGCCCCACCCCATGAGTCCGAAGGCCCTGGCCGAGAGCCGGCGCATTGCCGCCGCGGTGACGGGCGAACTGGGTGGCCGGGGCATCTTCGGCGTGGAGCTCTTCGTGAAGGGTAACCAGGTCTGGTTCAGCGAGGTGTCACCCCGCCCCCATGACACGGGTCTCGTTACGCTGATCTCCCAGGATCTCTCCCAGTTCGCGCTGCACGTCCGGGCCATACTCGGCTTGCCGATCCCCAACATCGCCCAGCACGGTCCGTCCGCGTCCTGTGCCCTGCTGATCGAGGGTGACTCTGCCAACCTGCAGTTCAACACCGTGGAAGCGGCCCTGGCGGAACCGGACACCGGCCTGCGGCTGTTCGGCAAGCCCGAAGTGCGCGGCAAACGCCGCATGGGCGTGACCCTCGCCCGCGCCGGAACGCTGGATGAAGCGCGGGCGAAAGCCCGGCGAGCGGCGGCAGCGATCACCACCACCCCGTAGGAGCGCAGAAATGGGGACATGCCTCATTTCCTAAGAGCATCCAGTGGTTCATGGAAATGAGGCATGTCCCCATTTCTGCTCCCCATTTCTGCTGTCCCCATTTCTACGCGGGGAGCGGGCCGCCCGTATCGAGCAGCGCGTCGACCTCGTCCTGCTGCAGTTCGAAGATGCGGGCGTAGACGCCGCCCTTCGCCAGCAACTGCGCGTGCCGGCCCTGCTCCACCACACGCCCCTGCTCCAGTACCAGGATCCGGTCCGCGTTCTGCACGGTGGAGAGGCGGTGGGCGATGGTCAGGGTCGTGCGGCCGGCCTGGAGTTCGCGAATCGCAGCGTTCACCTCCCTCTCGGTCTCGACATCGAGATTGGAGGTGGCTTCGTCGAGAATGAGGATGGGCGAGTCCTTGAGCAGCGCCCTGGCGATGGCGAGGCGCTGGCGTTGGCCGCCGGAGATCTTCGAGCCCATTTCGCCGACGGGGGTCTCATAGCCGGCGGGCAGGCTGTCGATCCAAGTCTTCAGATTGGCCCGGCGCGCCGCCCGGTCCACTTCGGCCTCGGTGGCCTCGGGCTTGCCCATGCGGATGTTGTCGCCGATCGTGGTGTTGAATACGTAGTTACGCTGGGAGACGACCGCCACCAGGTTCCGCAGGTCCTCGAGTGGAAGGTCGGCGATGGGGCGGCCGCCGATGCGGATATCGCCGCCCGTCGTGTCCCAGAACCGGAGCAACAGATTCACGATGGTGGACTTGCCGGCGCCGCTGGTCCCGACCAGCGCGACGTGCTCGCCGGCAGCCAGGTCGAAGCTGATGCCCTTCAGGATGGGGTTGCCGGCCTGATAGCCGAACTGGACGTTGTCGAAGACCAGCGCGGGCTGCAGCTTGCCGAGTGAGCCCTTCGAGCGGTCCTTGACAGCCGGCTCCTGATCCATGATCTCGAACAGGCGGTCGGCGCAGACGATGGACACCCGATAGTCGTTGATGACGTTATTCAAGCCGATCATGGCGCCGAAGCTGGTCACGGCGATGGCGAACACGACGGGCAGGTCGCGCAACACGTCAATGGCGTCGGACTGGGCGAGGTCCTGGCCGACTACCAGCATCGCGACTGCAGCGGCAGCGACCACCAGCTCGGTGACGCCCCGCTGGAAAGCATCCGCTCGCGTGAGCTTGTCCTGGCCCCTGCCCAGCTCTTCGCCGAGGCGCCGCGCTTCCTGCCGCCGGCGAGCGCCGGCGCCGAAGGCCAGCGTGTCCCGCAAACCCTGGAAGCTGTCGGTCAGGAAGGCATTCACCTCGCCCTGGGTCCGGCGCCATTGGTCATCGCCGGAGCCCCCGATGACTGCAATCATCGCGGGCAGCGCGACGAGCATAAAGAGCATGAAGGGCAGCAAGGTCAGGGCGAACGCGGGGTGGATGGCATACAGCCACCCCAGCAGCGACGCCGGAACGACGACCGCGCAGATCGCCGGGGCGATCGTGTGGGCATAGAACGGCTCCACCCGCTCGCAGTCGTTGATGACCCGGGAAATGGCGTCGCCCGTCCGCAGGGCCCCCATGCCCGCGGGCGCCAGGGGTTCCAGCCGCTCGTAAAACTCATTGCGCAGCATGGCAAGCAGGCGAAAGGCGACGTAGTGGCCGGTGAACTGCTCGATGTAGTGGGACAGGCCGAGGCCGAAGGCGCCGAGCACGAGCCAACCGGTAGCGGACCACAGCTCCGCGCTGGTCGGGTTGGCGACGTACTTGCCCACGGCGGCAGCAGCGACGGCCACCAGGAGCGTGGCACCCCAGAGCTTGGCGGTGCGGGCTGTGACCGAGATAGCCATGACGCCGTTCAGGGGCCGCATGAACCGGAGAAGCCGGAACATTGTGGTCCAGTGGGACTTCTCCTGCGTGCTCATGCCACACCTCCTGCGACCGCATGGCCGCTTTCCATCGTTCTCGTCGTGCCCACCATCCTCGCGTAGGCGCCGTTCAGGGCCAGCAGTTCGTCATGACTGCCCTGCTCCACCACCCGGCCGTGGGCCATCACCACGATCCGGTCGGCCGTCTGCACGGTCTTCAGCCGGTGCGCGATCAGCAGCACCGTGCGGTCCTTCGTCAGCCGCGCCAGTGCCTCGTGGATCACCGACTCGGTCTCCAGGTCGATCTGGGACGTGGGCTCATCGAGCACGATGATCGGGGCGTTCTTGAGCAGCGCCCGGGCGATGGCCACGCGCTGTACCTGGCCGCCAGACAGGGAGAGGCCGCGCTCACCCACCAGCGTCTGGAGGCCCTCCGGGCTGGCCTGAATGAAGTCCCAGATGTTGGCCGCCCGCGCGGCGGCGATCAGCTCCTGGTCCGTCGCGTCCGGCTTGGCGAGGCGGAGGTTGTCAGCGATCGTGCCGTAGAAGAGGTACGGATCCTGGGGCACCAGGGCAATCTGCTCGCGGACCCAGTCGAGGGGCACTTTCTCGACAGGCTGTCCATCGAGCTCGATCGAGCCGGCCGTGGGCGCCAGGGTGCGCAGCACGAGGTTGGCGACAGTCGTCTTGCCGGAACCGCTATGGCCGATCAGGGCCACCGTCTCCCCGGCGCGCACGTCGAGTGAGAAGCGGTCCACTGCCGGCTTGTCCGTGCCGGGGTAGCTGAAGACCACATCGCGGAAACGGATCGCGCCGGAGCCCCTGGTGGTCGGCGCGACGGCATTTTCCGCTTCCCCGACCGACGGCTTCTCGCCAAGGAAGGCGATGATCTTCTTGGCGAATTCCCGGCCGATGGCCCCAGCGAAGAAGAACTGCCCGATGAGGCTTAAGGGCTTGGCGAATTCGGCGCTGGCAAGAATCAGCGCCACCACCTGGCCGGCGCTCAGAAAGCCGGCATCCATCCGCAGCAGGGCCACGATCGTGAGGACCAGCGTGGTGCCCAGCGCAAAGCCAAAGTCCACCAGCAGGATCATCACCTGATTGACGAACAGCAGGCGCATGGTGATGACGCGCTGCTCCTCGGTGGCCGCGTACATCTCGGCACCGCGCTTGGCACCCAGGTTGAACATCTTGAGCGTCGTCATGCCCTGCAGGGCGTCCAGGAAGGCCGCGCTCTGCTGGTTGTTGACGTCCGCATACTTCTCGCTGACCTTGCGGAACTGCTTGGACAGCGCGCCGAGAAACAGCGGCGTGAGCGGAATGGCGACAATCAGGGAGAGGCCGACCACCCAGTCGACGAAGCCGATGTAGATGCAGAGCGCGATGGGCGTGACCATACCGACCACGAACTGCACGAAGTACACGCCATAGAACAGCTCGATCCAGTCCATGCCATCCACAGCAATGTTCACGAGCTCACCGGTGCGTTTCTTGTCGAGCACCGCAGGACCCAGGCGCAGGGCGTGCTCGTAGACCATGTCCCGCACCGAGAGCTTGGTCTGGGAGGAGGCGCGGTATTGGGCAAAGCGGAAGAACCAGCCGGCAGCGAGCTTGGCGGCCAGCAGCCCGACGAGGACGGGCAGGTACTTCTCGACCACTGCCTCACCAGAGAGCAGGCCGTCGATGCCGAGGCCCAGCACCGTGAACAGGGCCAGGCTCAGCAGCACGCCGGCTATGCCAGCCACGATGCCGGCGATCAGCCAGCGGCTGGTGGACTTGACGATCAGACGCTTGTCGATGCCCAGCATGGTGGTCCTCCAAAAAGTTACTATAGACCTTCAAGTCGCATTCAAGGTCAACGGGACCCGGGGACGACGCATGGCTACGACCACCCAGCGGGAATACACGATCGGGGCCCTGGCCAAACGGGCCCGTGTCGCCACCTCGGTCCTTCGCTACTACGAGAAAGAAGGATTGCTGGTTCCCGGTCGGCGGACCGCCTCCGGCTATCGGGTCTATGGCCCTGAAGCAGAGAAAACCCTGCTCTTCATCAACCGGGCCAAGCGCCTCGGCTTTTCCCTCGATGATATCCGCCAGTTCCTGGCAGCCGGCCAGGTCGAGGCAGGCCTCCCGCCGGGCCGGCGCGCTGGTGGCCCGGGGGCCCGGAAGCGGGCAGGCAAGGGAAGCGATGTCGCACAGATTGCGGGGGACCGCTTCCTGGAGATCGAACGGCGCCTGACCGAACTGCTGGTGCTCCGGCACGAACTGGAGGTCTTCCTGCGGGAAATGTCTGAGCAACTCCCGGCGGCCGACAGCGCCCGCCGCCTCTACCGCCGGCTGGTGGACCACGTGTGCGGCCACAGCAGCACACCCCAGGATGAGGCGGCTTCCCTGAGCGCCCTGATGAAGCGCATGGGCTGCAACCTGGCGTCGCTGAGCCGGGGCGAGGCGCTCAATGTGCTGCGCGGCCGGCACATGCATGTGTGGCGGGAGACCGACGGCTACAGCGTGCTCGTGCCCGGCGAGGATCCGGGCATAGGCGCTGCACTGCGGGAGATCGCGTTGTCCGAAGCCGGCTGCGAGGCCCACACGGAGCCGCAGGTGGAGAAGACGGCGGAGGGCCACGTGTTCTCCGCACACGGGGACAACGCCTTCCTCTTCGCGCAGTTTTTCCTGGCGCTGGAGCACCGGGCGTCCGCGTAGGAGCGGCTTTAGCCGCGACCCCGGTCTGACAACCAGCGAGGGTGGTCGCGGCTCAAGGCGCTCCTACGGGAGTAGGGCGGCCTCCCGCGCCAGTAGGGCCTGTTTGCGGTCCAGTCCACCGGCGTAACCGGTCAGCGCACCAGTGCTCCCCAGCACACGATGGCAGGGGACGATGATGGACACCGGGTTCCGGCCGATGGCTCCGCCGACCGCACGCACCGCGGCGGCGGAACCCGCTCGCGCAGCGATGTACGCATAGGAGTTGGTGCTGCCAGGCTTGATCTTCAACAGCGCGCGCCACACCCTGCGCTGAAAGTCGGTGCCCTGCAGATCCAGCGGCACGTTGAAGCTGGCATCAGCACTCTTCCAGTAGGCAGTCAGCTCCCGCTGGGCCCGGACGAGCATGGGATGCTGGGGATTCCCGGGCGCCGCCAGCGGCCCCGGGTGATGGGCCTGCCCGTCGAACCAGAGGCCCGCAAGGCCTTTCTCGGTTGCCGCCGCGGTCAGCGGGCCCAAGGGTGAGTCGAAGCGGGCCTGCGCCACCAGTCCGGCTATTTGCATGATTACTTCTCCAGTTTCCGCCACAGACGCATGACCGCGTTGAGCCAGGCCAGGGCGCGGTAGTCTTGGTCCCCGCGGGGATCGGGCCTGACGCTGCTGGGTGACATGTCAGGGATTATGCGCGGGGCATTCAC
>Ga0105046_10014472_pt1 | contig 12162 bp, 8 predicted proteins | sample MAT03_FD_78385 | JGI IMG/M metagenome (GOLD analysis project Ga0105046, IMG submission 78385) | Freshwater microbial communities from Lake Fryxell liftoff mats and glacier meltwater in Antarctica - MAT-03 (megahit assembly) | ecosystem: Environmental > Aquatic > Freshwater > Ice > Liftoff...
AACTGGTCGAACTGGCAACCAAACAGCAGCTTTTTGAATTTTCTACTCAAATGAAAGATGGGGATCCTTGTCCTCTTTGTGGATCAGAACATCACCCATCGGTTTTGTCTGCCCAAGATGTTGGAATCATGGAGAAAGACACTCGCCAAGCCATTCTCAGGGTGGAGGCCGAAATTTCTGGTTTTGAATTGCAGATCAAGGCATTGGAAGAGATTCAGACTCTGGGAAAAAGATTAATTGAAGAATCGAGCCAATTGAATGAAGATAAAGCAGGCATTCAGGAAGAATTAGATCTGGTTGCCGAAAAGCAGAAGAAACACGCTATGACCGGTGAAAGCGAAACCAGTATTTTACAAAGGATTGCTTCCATAGATCAGAAACAAAAAGAAGTGGTCGAATGGAAAGGAAACCTTAAATCCCTTGAACTGAAACAAAAGGAGCTGGATGAAATTCTGAACTCGGACAATCAAAAAATTCTGGCTCAAAAACAGGAAATCTCTAAGCTTGAGGGCCAGATCGAAAGTTTGAAGCAACAAAACAGCATCTCGCCGGACGATCTGCAATCGTGGGAATTTCCGGATGTTCGAATGCAGGAATTAAGTCTTTTGAAAGAAAATGCTCTGATTTTTCTGGAGAAAGAAACGGCCCGTTTCCAGTCAGTTGATAAACAATGGAATGAAGAAAAAACAAGGTTAAATGTACTTAATGAACAAGTACTGATTCAGGAAAAGGAAGAGTCAGAACGAAACCGGATGCTGATTAATACTTTGAATCAGGAATCGGCGGGCGATGAACAAAACATCCGAAAGATTCTTTCAAAAAATCTGGATACCAACCGGATTCGCAAAGAAATTGATGATTACCGCAAAGAACGAACAGAATTGAATGCTCAGATTCAAGGGCTCACGGAGAAAATTAATGGAAGGATTTTCAACGAAAATGAGTTGGCTCAGGTGAAATTGGAAAAAGATCAGGGGGCGGAAAATATTTCTGAAGCCGAAGGGAAACTGGCAGTTTTGAAAAGTGAATTTGCCACGATGATCATCCAAATGGAAAGAGCCCGTAAAATGACGGAGCAGAAAAATATTTTGGAGAATCGGTCTGCAAATCTGTCGGTATTGAGTTCTCTTTTCAGAAGCAATGCCTTTGTAAATTATGCATCGTCGGTTTACCTGAGAAATGTTGTGGAAATAGCAAATCAACGTTTTTTCAAACTGACAAAGCAGAAACTCAGGCTGGTTCTTGATTCGGAGAATACTTTCTATGTGAAGGATTACATGAACAATGGCCACGAAAGGTTGGCAAAAACCCTGAGTGGCGGTCAAATTTTTCAGGCCTCCCTTTCACTTGCATTGGCTCTGGCCGATACCGTGAGACACCTCACACAAAGTGATCGTAATTTCTTTTTTCTGGATGAAGGATTTGGTTCTTTAGATAAAGAATCGCTTTTGCTTGTATTTGATACGCTACGACAACTGAGGCATGAAAACAGAATTGTTGGGGTGATTTCTCACGTAGAAGAAATGCAACAGGAAATTGATGCTTGCTTGAAAATCAGAATGGATGAGGAAGTGGGTTCTGTGATTGAGAGAAGTTTTTAAACCGATTCAACAAAAAAACCGGTTCAACGAAACCGGTTTTACATAGAAATAGAAATTTTAATGCTGAAATCAGGCGTCCGGACTTGGTTTGTCCTTATGGAGAATCGCATAGATTTCGACCAGAAAGCCTGCCATGATAAATCCGGGCCCAACTGTCAATCCCAATGGACCAAATCCATATTCAGCAGTTTCCATTGTCATAGTGATGAATCCAACCAAAATTAAGGCGATACCAATCACCATAATGGCGTAGTTGTTTTTCGAAAAAAGCAAAGGTTTTTTGTCTGACATGCGGCAAATTAAACAGTTTGACTTCAATTCATTGCAATTTGGCTCTGAAATTCTTTTACTGAAATCCAGTTTCGGTTTTTGCTTAAAATCGGTTCTATTTGCCCTGCCGGAAACGGTCCTATTTTTACTAAATCTATGGAAGAACTGAAAACAGACTTTATCCTTACAGATGCAGATGTTGTGTATCTTGATAACCACCTCATTGTAATTAATAAACCTCCAGGCGTTTTGGTGCAGGCTGATAAAGATGGCTCTCCTTCGATAGAAGATGCGGCCAAATTGTATCTGAAGGAAAAATTCGACAAACCGGGCAACGTATTTGCCACTGCAGCCCATCGTTTAGACCGACCTGTTGGTGGATTGGTTGTGATTGCACGAACTTCCAAGGCATTGGTTCGGATGAACGCAATGTTCCAAACCCGGGAAATCAGTAAAATATACCTCGCCCTGGTAGGAGGGAAGCCGGAAACCTATAAATGGCTTCGGCATTGGATAAAAAGGAATGACGTCAAAAATAAGGTTTGGACCTATACCTACCAGCGGGGTGATGCCAAACAGGCAGATCTTGCCTATTGGCAGATTGCAAAAGATCAGGAAATTTCCATGGTTATGGTGCGGTTGTTTTCCGGACGCCACCACCAGATCAGAGCACAGCTTTCACTTGAAAAGCTTCCCATCCTGGGCGATGCCAAATATGGTGTTCGTAAAATGAGGGAAGAAGAAGTTTGTTTGTATTCTTACGCCATAGAATTTACACATCCGGTAACGAAGGAGATTGTTCGTCTTCTGGGAAAAATTCCGGATCAGGGACCCTGGAAATCGTTTTCCAAGCCAACAAAAGAGCAATTGGATGAGGCCTTCGCTCTGGCGTTCAAAGAGTAAAGTATTCTTACTCCTCTTGCAGGATAGTATACTGAAAGTCAAGTGGATCAATCGCCTGGCTTACTTTATTGATCCAATCCGGATCCTGAACTAAAAATGTAAGCCAGCTCTCGGTTCTCTCCTGAAGATTGCCTGAAGGAAAAAACTTTTCCCACAGCGAAGAAAGCTGTTTTAGCTTTTGTTCTTCTTTGGCTTCTGCCGCTTTTTGGATTCTTTTTAATAACCCTTCCGCCATTTTACTCATTTTATTCAGCTCAGCTTTTACGGCAGGAGCCAGAGTCGGGTCTGTGACTTCTGCCCAGTTTATTAAGGCTGAATAACTCATCTCCAAATCAGGAAGAATGATTTCTTCTACTGGTTTTGTTAGATTTTTTCGGATACTGACTTCATCCAAACTCAGATCTTTTGCTGTAAGTCCTAGCTTTTGAAGCTTCTTCGATTGGTTGGAATTAATAAAGGTTGCTGAAAACCTTGGAATGAGAAGTGGAAATGGGGTTTTATGAAGTTCGAACACCGATTTAAGTTGCAACCAATAAGCCAGTTCTGCCGGCCCGCCAATAAAAGCAACATCGGGTAAAAGAATTTGCGAATACAAAGGTCTCAGGCACACATTCGGACTCAGCTCTTCCGGATGGATCGTAAAGTGTGCAATGGCTTCATCCAGGTTCCATTTGAACTTGCCATCCAGGGTTTGAATGCCATCTTTGGTTCGTTCCAGTCGGATCCTCTGGTTGTCTTTCAGATAAAACAGATTCACATTTCTAGGATGAATCTGTGCTTTATATCCAAGACTTTCCAATCTTTGGCTAGTTTCGAGAATCCTTTTCTCACTTTCATCCGATCGAAGTTCATCCAACAGAACAGGAAGGAATTCCGCTTTCAATTCCGGACTGTCTGCATCCAGAATGAGGAGTCCTTTATCACCAAAAAGATGATTAATCCAGCTTCTGCTTGCTTCTCCAATAGTTTTTTGGGTTTCAAAAGGTTGTGACATCCAGGTTGGGAAGTCCTTTATTTGTTGAAGTTGCCCTGCAATTTTTCGTGTTGAAATGCGACCGACAGCTCCTTCTCCTTCCACTTCAATTTTACATGGATTTGAAAAAAACGAAAACGCCTGAACTTCTTCCACATCATGGTCTTCGGATGCCATCCAGAATACAGGAATGAAATGATTGGAAGGGTGCAACGTGGACAGTTCTTCCGCAAGCCGGATGGCAGTCAGAATCTTATAAGCAAAATAGGCTGGCCCACCACCGAGTACCAATTGGTGTCCACAGGATACCGTGAATGTATTTTCTTTTTTAAGTAGATCCAGATTTGTTCGTTGGTTTTTATGCAGTTGGATATCCTTATTTTGTAATTCAAGTGAAGAAACCAGTTTTAATCGTACGGCTTTACTGTAGTTTTTTGATTTTTCAGCCAGCTTCTTTTCAAAGCCATCTGTATCCGGATAGCCGGAATAGAAAGGCTCGAGTTCGGGTTTGCGATGGACATAAGAAATCAGACTTTTGGAAAAAGCTCTGAATTGTTGAAATGGAAAGGTTGATTTTTTCAAAGCGGTTCCCTAAAGAAGTAGAATGTACAGTGAAGCAATTATGGTGCGAACCTACACCGTCAGCTTAATTTTCTATTAATAATTAGGGAAATGGCCTTCGTTATAATTTGCTGATTTACTGAAATACCCCGGTTGGGCGAAGTGGTCTCACTTTGTTCGTGCGTGGCCGAATCTTCTGATTCGCGAGTCTTCTGAATGGCATTCCGACATTTTGTGGATTCAATATTTACAATTTTTAGGCCCAGATTCATGTCTCTCGAATCAAAACGAAAGCGAAGCGAAATCACTCATAAACAACCGTTTTTTATTAGGAGGGGCTGTTCCTATTTGAGGAATGTAGTGAATCAAAGAGGAAATTTTGTATTTGAGGCGCTGTAAAAACACGTGTGGATTCGATCGAAAACCTACTGCTAATGCGTGGGACACACATCATGGTGAAGGAAGCATTATAATTTAGGACTGAGAATGGAATCTGAAGAAAATTGATGTTTTTAAAGAATATTGTCAACCAAATTCTAAATCAAAGCAATCTTGGAAAGAAAAGTAGAGTTTTCTCAAATTTTTAGATGGCCCTGCATTTTTAATTCTTTTATCCAGGGTGGTTTCCTTCCTTTCTATTCTGGTCCAGAAAAAATTATTGTATGCAAAATTCCAGTAAGTTTTAACTGCTTGAGAATCAATAATTTTTTTTAGTGCCTCAGCATCTACCTGCTCGGCATAGTCATCAACTAAATTTAAAATATTTATTAAATTTTTGGCATTTTCACTTGAAAGGAAAATTTCTGAGATTGGTAGAAGAATGTCAAAATCAAATCTATTTTCTATCCCAATTTGAGGACCATAAGAAAGTGAAATGGGTTCAGTTCTGATTTGGTGAATTACCCAAATGCCTTTAAATATTTTGATCAAATTTCATAAAATCGTATGAATATTTAAAAATGGATTAAAGAAATCATGTCTTTTTTGAAAATATTGTATGTTTTCTTTATTATTGCCCCCTCAAATCTAACTGTAATCGAAATAAAACTAAAATGGCCATTTTACGATTCAAAGCTCTCGAAACCGTTAACTCCAGGACGCCGGTAGTACTGGAGTTTCCAAAAGAAAGGGTGACATCTTATTTCGGATCCTATGTATTCGATAAGAAGAAGATGAAAGAGTTTCTTTCACCGGAAGTATTCAAAGCGCTCATTCGTACCATTGAAACCAATCAGAAACTGGATCCTTCTTTGGCAGAATCGGTCGCATTGGGTATGAAAAACTGGTCGATCAGTTTGGGTGCCACCCATTTTACACACTGGTTTCAGCCATTAACCGGAGCAACTGCTGAAAAGCACGATGCATTTTTTGACATTGATGGGGATGAAGTAATGGAGAAATTCCGTGGTTCTGCCCTTGTTCAACAGGAGCCGGATGCCTCTTCTTTTCCAAGCGGAGGTATACGAAATACGTTCGAAGCCCGTGGTTATACGGCGTGGGATCCGACTTCTCCCGCTTTTATCATGGACACACAAGGTGGAAAAACACTTTGTATTCCTACAGTATTTGTTTCCTATACCGGTGAGGCTCTTGATAACAAAACTCCTTTGCTCAAAGCCTTGAATCTGATTGACGAGGCAGCAACCGAAGTGGTTCAGTATTTTGATAAAGATGTAAAACGAGTGATCGCCACACTTGGTCCTGAGCAGGAATATTTTCTGGTTGATTCTGCACTTTACAATTCCCGTCCGGATTTGATCATGAGCAACCGGACCGTTTTCGGTCACGCTCCAGCCAGAGGGCAGCAATTGGAGGATCATTATTTTGCGTCTATTCCCCCAAGGGTTCAGGCGTTTATGATGGATTTTGAATTTGAAGCATGGAAGCTTGGCATTCCCGTTCGAACCCGACACAATGAAGTAGCACCGGCTCAATTCGAATGTGCGCCTACTTTCACTGAAGTGAACCTGGCAGTAGATCAGAATTCCCTTTTGATGGATTTGATGGATAGGGTGGCGGAAAAGCATAATCTTCGGGTTTTGCTTCACGAAAAACCTTTTGCCGGCATCAATGGAAGCGGGAAGCACAACAATTGGTCACTGAGTACTGATAATGGTAAAAACCTTCTTGCCCCGGGAAAAAAGCCAAAGGAAAACCTGATGTTCTTAACCTTTTTCGTGAATACGATTAAGGCGGTTCACGAATATGCCGATATCCTTCGGGCCAGCATCGCCTCTGCAGGAAACGATCATCGCCTTGGTGCAAACGAAGCACCTCCTGCCATTATTTCTGTTTTCATTGGAACACAATTGTTCCAATTACTTGAGTCGCTTGAGAAAAACGCCGACATTATTGAAAAGGGTGACAATCTTTATTTAAAACTAGGAATTGATAAGTTGCCTGAGATTCTTCTCGATAATACCGATCGGAACCGTACGTCGCCATTTGCTTTTACCGGAAACAAATTTGAATTCCGTGCTGTGGGATCCTCTGCCAATATTTCAGCACCCATGGTTGTATTGAACACCATTGTGGCTCAGCAGTTAAAATTATTCAAAGCTGAAGTGGATGCTGAACTTGAAAAGGGTACTAAAAAAGAAGTCGTGATCATTAACATTCTGAGACGATACATTAAGGAATCCAAAAATATTCTCTTTGAAGGAAACGGCTATTCTCAGGAATGGGTTGAAGAAGCAGCAAAAAGAGGTTTAGCAAATATCACAACAACTCCACCTGCACTCAAAGCTTATCTCGCTCCGAAATCACGGAAACTATTTGTTGATAATGGGATTTTCACCGAAAGAGAACTTGAAGCACGAACCGAGATTTATTTTGAAGAGTATGTGAAAAAGGTTCAGATCGAAAGTCGGGTAATCGGTGATCTGGCTCTTAACCACATCATTCCTACCGCTGTAAATTATCAGAACAAATTGATCATTAACGCGAAAGGATTAAAAGAACTGGGTTTAGGTGAAGCAAGCTACAAGGCAAGTCTGGATGCAATAAAAGAGATTTCAGAAAGGTTGTCAGTCATTAAAACAAAGGTGGATGAAATGGTTGAAGCACGGAAAGTGGCCAACAACATTGAGCACAGTGATGCGAAAGCTGTCGCCTATTGCGATACCATCAAACCTTTCTTTGATACCATCCGTTATCATGTAGATAAGCTTGAACTGATCGTGGATGATGAGGACTGGCCTTTATCTAAATACCGCGAACTTTTGTTCTTAAGATAATTAAAATGAGCCCCGCCACTAGCGGGGCTTTTTTTTTAGAATTACACCGTTGAAATAAATAGAAAGTCAGGATGAAAATTCAATTTGAAACACACATTGAAAAATTCGGGGAAATGGGAGAGAAAACCGGTTGGCGGTATATTACCATTCCTTCGATTTTGGCCAACCAGATGGTTGCCGGGATGAAAAAATCGTATCGGGTAAAAGGCTTGCTAGACTCTTTGGCCATTAAAGGTGTTGCATTATTGCCAATGGGAGAAGGTGATTTCATTATTCCTTTGAAAGCGGATTTAAGAAAGAAACTTCGTAAGGAGGAAGGAGCGAAGATTAGTGTGGAACTGGAATTGGATACTGATGAGTTTCAATTTGATCCCGATTTCGAAGATTGTCTTGCGGATGCTCCGGAAGCCGATTCCTTTTTCAAAACTCTGGCTCCATCCCATCAGCGTTATTTCAGTAAATGGATAGCGGAAGCAAAAACTATTCCTACCAAAGAAAAACGAATTGTTGAAGTTTTGAGAGCTCTTAAACTTCATTGGGATTTTGGTCTGATGCTTCGTTCAAGAAAAAAAATCTGAATCGATCATTCTTCGGAATATGAATTTCAAAGTTAAAATCCCTGTTTAATTGAGAAATCTCATATCATGATTTTAAAAGTTCGTAAATAATAGTAAGTTTTTCTGTGACCTCTATATTAATTTCTTCGGGTTTCATTAACGTTATTAGTTGATAGTAGTCCCGTTTAAAAAAATCTTGGGGGAGTCCAATTCGTTTATAGAACTCTGAAAAAATTACATCAAGCCACTCGTCTGACAACTTTGTTTTATGCCACCATTCATGTTTAAGATCTTTTAAATAAATTGGAACTGTAGCATCCTGAACAGTTTGTTTCATTATATCAACCAGTTTGTCTGAACTGATGGATGTGTATTTATTGGAAAGAAGTTTTGCATGTCTATAAAGTATATCAGGACTTGCAAAATAATTTTCAAGTTCTCTTCTTGACCAGCAAATAACTTCTAAAGATTTGATGTCCTCTAAATTCTTGTCAATTTTGTCAAATAATGCCAGTCCTTTTAAATCCGGAAAAATATTTTTTAGAGAAGTGAATTGAGAGACAGCTGTATTTGGAACATTATCAGAAGTGTAATTAATATTTGCAACGCTTAACAACGGTTCTACTTTATGATTTAATCTATTGGCAAAACATATAAGCATCTGTAAATCAGTTGAGCCCTCAAGATATAAAACATGTTTCTTTACTCTTGCCAAATAATACTTATCCCAACCAATTTCTGTTAATGATTTTTTTACTGATTTTATTTTTTGAGGGGTAGAGGCTTTATTAAGTTCAACTACTGTATTCTCAATTAGCGCTATCACATTGGATGCTTCTGCTGCTTCCTCCAATACAATTTCAGAATGTGAAGCAATCATAATTTGAGAGTTCATGCTATTGGCCACTTCATTTATCAACTGAAATGATTGCCTTTGTCGAATTACTTCAAGATGAGCATCTGGTTCGTCAAGAAGTAAGATCGTATTAGGACTTGCATACATGTATGCAAGCAATAGAAGCGTTTGCTGGAATCCTCTGCCTCCAGAAGAAATATCATAACGAATTCCATTTTCGCTATATTCAAGTTGGATAGTTCCTGTAATCTTTAAATATTCCGGCTTTTGCAGTTCTGCACCAAACATTGATTTAACGGCTGATTGCAACTTATTCCATTTATCAATTGGTTTTATTCCGCTGATAATTGTATCTGGATAAAGAACCTTATAACATATATTTCTCAACACCTCCGCTGTCCTACCTTCACCTAATCGTCTGTCAATGGCACCTTGTTCAAATTTGTCTTCAACAGATGTAATCCCTGACATTGGCTGCAAAAAGCCAAAATGAACGCCATTGCCCTGCTCATAAAGTTCTGATACATCCTTAAATCCAGAAACAATTTTACAACTGAAAGATTCTTCATTATAGTAATGAAATTCTGTTTTACAAGTCCATGTCTTATCGTTAGTAATTCCCTCAATCGCAATCTCAAGTTTCAAGTCAACCTTTTTTCCATTTGAACCTATTGCAACTTTTTGGTCTTTCCAAAGAAATCTCATGTTAGCAATGGGGCTATTTAACAATGATTGACGATTAAGTGTAACCGCTTTGTTCTTATTGAGCTTATTTGAATTACTTGCTTGAATAAAACTGACTACTCCAATTTCCCATAAACACAAAGCTTGAAAAATAGTTGACTTTCCTGAATTGTTAGGTCCAATAATAACTACAGATTGAGAAAGTGGAAAAGTAATTTTATCAAGTTTTTTGAAATTATTGATGGTTACCCTGGTTATCATTTCGTCAAAATATTTTTTTTTCTAACTCCGCAAAGGTATTATTCTAAACATAAAATAGTCGGTTTAGTCCTTGACTCAAAGTTAACTTAGTTCCAATTAGGGTTGCACAACACATTCCTGTTAATATTCAAGTCGGTTTGCCGTTTGTTTCGGCATTCTCCTTTAATTTGCCTTCTATTTGAAAAGTCCCTTCCTCAAATCTGACTCAGCACACTTGCCACCTCGATTTCAATCTACATCCGTTTTAGGTCTGCTGCTCTGGCTGTGTACGTTTTCGTCTCATCAAATTCTGGCACAAACACCCTCGGTTGGTACGTTAAAAGGCTCCGTAACAAATCTTTCAGAACCACTTCAAGGTGTTTTTATCCAGATCCGGAGTATAAACCGAGGGACCCAAACCGATGGAGCCGGAATATTCAGTATCCGTCTTCCGGCAGAAACAGACCTTCTTGTGGAAGTTTCTTATCTTGGAATGATCCCCCGTTTTTATAACATCCGCCTTAAGCCAAATGAAGTAAGACAACTCAATGTTGGTTTGGAAGAAGATGTTAAAGAGGGAAAAACGATTGAAATAACAGGCAGAAGGGATTTAAGAGAACAAGTAAGTGTAACGACCCTCGATCCCAAAATTGCCAAGTTGATGCCTTCCCCTTTTGGCGATTTCAATAAGATTCTGGCAACACTGCCCGGAGTTGTAAGCAATAATGAATTGTCGTCCACCTATTCCGTTCGGGGAGGAAACTACAATGAAAACCTGGTTTATGTGAATGATATGGAGATTTACCGACCTTTTCTGGTCAGTTCCGGCCAACAGGAAGGTTTGAGTTTTATCAATCCGGATATGGTGAAATCGGTGGAGTTTTCTTCAGGTGGATTTCAGGCACGGTATGGCGATAAGTTGGCTTCTGTGTTGAACGTACAATACAAAACGCCAAAGAAAATGGGAGGCAGTGTTTCTCTCGGGGTTTTAACCCAAACAGCACACGTTGAAGGTGCCGATTCTTCTGGCAGGATTTCGTTTGTGGCCGGCATCCGGAGGAAAGATGCCCGCTATCTTTTTGGAGCGAGCAATTTGATAAAAGGCCTGGATGTGAAAGGGGAATACCTTCCTCAATTTATTGATGCACAAAGCTTTATTACAATAGACCTTACCGGTAAAGAAAAAAGGAAAGATATACCCAGCCAAACTACTTTAGGGATTCTCAATGCCTATGCCCGGAATCGGTACCTGGTTCGACCTGCAAGTCGGGAAACGCAATTCGGGACCATTCAACGCGTACTTCGATTGTATACAGCGTATGAAGGTGAGGAATCTATGAGCTACGATACCTGGCAAACAGGTTTGAAATTAACCCATAACTGGAATCAGAACTGGAGGTCGGATGTTTCCGGATCATTTGTTTCTACTCAGGAAAGAGAAAGAGTGGATATTGAGGGAGGATATCGTTTATGTGATGTAGAAACCAATCAATCCAAATCAAATTACAACCAATGCATTTCGGTTCGAGGTGTTGGTACCGAATACCGATATGCCAGAAACCAGTTGGATGGAAAGATTTTTCAGTTGATGCAACGAAATTACCATCAAACCGATTCCGGTCGTTTTGCAACTGAGTTTGGCTGGAATGCTTCATCCGAAAACCTCAAGGATTATTTATATGAGTACCAGTTCGTCGACTCGTCGGATTATGTATCCCTATCGACGCCTGTGATCTCGGATCAGAATATTAATTCAGTCAGACTGGGAGGTTACGCACAACAAACCTTTTACATATCTCCTTCCACCAGTCTGAACTACGGTGTTCGTGTGAGTTACTGGAGTTTGAATAAGGAATTTATTGCCAGTCCAAGAATCCAGTTTTCTCATAAACCAAAATGGAAAAAAGACTGGCTATTTAAAGCAGCCGTTGGAGTGTATCAGCAACAACCCTTTTACAGGGAATTAAGGGATTATCAGGGCCAGCTTAACAAAAATCTGAAAGCGCAAAAAAGTTATCAGGCGGTTCTTGGAGGCAATTATCGTTTCAAACTTTGGGATCGCGAGTTTCAGCTTAATCAGGAGGTATATGGTAAATATTTGTGGGATGTGGTACCTTATGATGTAGATAATGTCCGTCTACGTTATTATGCAAAAAACAATGCCACTGCGTATGCCATTGGCTACGACATGCGTGTGGGTGGAGAATTTATTCGTGGAGCCGAGAGTTGGTTTAGTGTTGGTGTTTTGAGTACCCGTGAAAATGTAGTTGGAGATAGCACC
>Ga0105046_10014473_pt1 | contig 12162 bp, 13 predicted proteins | sample MAT03_FD_78385 | JGI IMG/M metagenome (GOLD analysis project Ga0105046, IMG submission 78385) | Freshwater microbial communities from Lake Fryxell liftoff mats and glacier meltwater in Antarctica - MAT-03 (megahit assembly) | ecosystem: Environmental > Aquatic > Freshwater > Ice > Liftoff...
AGCCTCAATCGTAAACGCTCCATTCGACCCTTTAGAGATGGATGCCAGAGCCACAGCGGGGGTGACGTTCGTGAGCACGATGTCGCCGACGTTGAGTTCTTTCAACTTGTCCGGAATCAAGACGCTGACGGGGTCCTCGCCGGATTCGTTCACCACATTGGTCTTTTGAATGAGTTCGACGACCTGTCCCAGGGTGGTTGACTTGAGGTTGATCGTGCAGCGAATCCCCTCAACGCTCCCATCGTAGCCTTGGATGCCATCGACGCTCAGCCCGCCGCCGCCCATACCCATGCCCATGCCGGCCATAGCGTCACTGCCGGCGCCGCCGGGATATCCAGCGAGTCCACCCCCACTATCCATTCCACGACCACCACTAAACTGTGCCCAGCATGGCCCAGCAGCCAAAGCCAGGCAACTCCAAACGACTCCATATTGCCAGATGCGATTTCTCATTCAAGGCTCCAGTGTGGTGGGTGAGCCCCAGCGGGACTCGCGAAGAGAGACGGACGTTGTACACGTCGCCGGACTCTCCAAGTCCGGTGTCCCGACGTGGCTCGCAGTTTACACTTTCGAACAAGAGGCGACGCTCGCAGAGGACGTTCCTCCTGCGTGCGGTCTCTTCAGGCGTGGACCGCAATCCACCGGATTCGGAGAATCCGGCGACTTTGTGTCCCGCGTCTCGTGCAGAGAGACACGCTGGCGGGGCGGAAATCCTTCGCGGATTCTTTGGGTTTTATGAGGAAGTGTCCATGAGCCACGAAATTATACATTACACGAACACCGCAGCTTGGCAATGGTTCCTAACGCTGACACTCTTTGCCCCGCTAGGGACACCCGACAGTAGCCCACCGATTTATCGGTGGGGCTAGCGAAGGCAGTGGGGACAGTCCCGGCAGGGACGATAGAAATTCGCCGCTGCCGCGAAGAGCGTCTTTCGTCCCTGCCGGGACTGCGGTGCGGTGGGGGCGTTGATCCCACCGCTGAAGCGGTGGGCTATTTTCAACCGTCCCGGCCGGGACGAAGATTCAGCAGTTGCCACTTGTTGCCAACGCCTGCGATGAACGAAAAAAGCCCAGTGGTGGCTGCCACTGGGCTTTGATGCGACTTCGCGAGAGATCGAGCAAACTACGCTGTCTGGCGACGACGCTCGAACGACAGGATCTCGGGGGCGTCCTGGTGACGGATGCCTTCGATCAGGGCTTCGAAGACTTGGAGATCGAGAGCGGAAGCATGCTCGTCGTGGGGGTGAAACTGGACCCCGACGCACCACCAGTTGTCTTCCATCGATTCATACGCTTCGACCACGCCGTCCATGGCTGTGGCGGAAACTCGGAACATCGGGGCGACTTGGTCGACGGCCATGTGGTGATCGCTGTTGACGCGGATTTCGCCGGGGCCGTAGATCTGGTCCATCTTGGTGCCGGGGACGATCTCGATGACATGGCGCAGGCACGCTTCCACCGGGTCGCGGTGATTGAGTGGTTTCAGAACATCTTCCGGAACATGCTGGAACAGCGTTCCGCCGCAGATGGCGTTCATCGTCAGCATGCCGGTGCCGATCGCCAGCGTGGGGATTTTCATCTCATAACACAGCTTGGCCAGCCGACGGTCAAACTCTTCACGACGAACGGGCATCGGGCGGGTGCTGGGGTGCTTGTCAAAGCCCAGACGCACGGGGTCGAGGTCGAGCTTGCAGCCCCCCATCACGACTCCATCGAGCGTGGACAGGATTTGCCGCAGGTCGTCTTCCTCTCCGATCGGTGGCAATACGACAGGGATTCCCCCCGAAGCGGTGACGCTGTCGTAGTAACCGGCATGCACCCACGAGAAGGGATATGAATCCTTCTTGGTCGAGGGGCGAAAGTCGGTGTTGATACCGATGAGAGGCTTTTTGGACTTCATGAACACATCCTTGTGGGGAGGACTGGAATTCCGGACAACTGGCCGGACACAGCGAGGCAACGGTCAAAGCAACAGGCTGGTGGGCCGACTCGAAATTCGAGGCGGACCGTCGGCCTCATTCAGGAGCGACGGAAAGCCCGTCGGCCCTGGGTGAGGTCCGTGGGATTTGCCACTCGCAAGCCGGAGAGAGTGGCTTGCGAATCGGTGGCGACAGCCGGAGAAGGAAACCAATCCATGAGATTCTCCCGAACCCGATCCTTCGGGTCGTGTGTCACTCCAGACAGCGGATCACCCGCCGTCCCGTTGCCACTTGGCCCATCACGTTCTACGCGACAGACACAAGTTGGCGATGCAGAACAAGTTATCGGCAGTAATGGCCGTTGTAAAGAATTGCCTTGATATTGTGTGGATTTAGACTTTCGAACCGCCCTCCGACACAAGATGTAGAGTTGTATGAACAGGTTTACAGGTAGGGGCACACTAGTCATTGTGATCTGCAGGCCGAGAAGTACGACGCCTGTGGGGATCGTCGCCGGACTCTCCCCGGTGTCCCCGCTTTGTGCTTCGCCCCAGCATCGAGATCGGGTTGAGGGTGGCGCGATGTGATTCCTCCGGGAAGGCGAAGCCGCTGGCGCTAGGCAGCGTCCACCTTGGGAACGACCCCGCAGGAGCTTCGCCCCGGAGCTGTGAACATATTCGGGTCGCGAGGTCAGGTGAAAAAAAACAAGCAGGTCGCCGTTGAGACGTAGCTACGTTCGCCAGAACGTGGGCGAGCATCGAGCGACATCGAACTGTCAATTGACCGTCCGCTGGAGAGCTGTCGGACGGGGGGTCAGCAGGAATTCACGCCGTTTGGCAGTTGCCCACCTTCTGGCGGAGGTCGCTGCGGAGAAAGGAGACATGTTCACGGCTGGAACTTCGCCCGGCTGGGTGGCGACATCGCTGACCTCAAATCCGGTTTGACAGCGTGGGGTCGAAACCGAGGTTCTCCCCGTTCGTCTCGTCCGGACCGAGGGGGCCAGACTACGATGAACGGGGAGTGAGTTCTGATGATCCACGCCTCGGCAGGCTGAGGCCGTGCCGCTCATTTCGTAGAAGGCCGGCCCCGCAGGACGGAACCATTCTCATGTCTTAGAGAGGCTGTCTGGGGGGTCATATCCCCTTGATGCACCCCGTCGTATCCCCTACGATCACTTCAGGTTCAGCTGACGGGCCGCCGGTCCGAAGGTACTCCAGTGGACGGAGTGCCTTGCTGAAAGTCTTCTCCTGCATGATGTTAGGTGCGAGAAGTGGTGATTCCTCCGCTGCTGTTGTACGTCGGCGCGTTGATCGGGTTCGTAGTCACGAACATGGTCCTCACCCACACGATTGGCCCCCGCAAAAAGACGCCTGTCAAAGACATGCCGTACGAGTCCGGAATGGACCCGGTGGGTGATGCCCGGCAGCCGTTTGATGTGAAGTTCTACCTCGTCGCGATCCTGTTTCTGGTCTTCGATGTCGAGTTGCTGTTCCTCTACCCGTGGGCGGTGAGTGCCTACGTGGGTGAAGGGCAAACGGGCGGGATACCGCCGGAACTTCGAGGTACGGTGTTCGGCGTGATGCTGGTGTTTATGGCGACGCTGGTGATTGCGTACACCTATGCTTGGAAGAAGGGCGTCTTCAGGTGGCGGTAGCGCCGTAGCAGAACTCGTGAGAGTTCTGCTCCAATGGATTCGGCAGAATTCTTACGAATTCTGCTACGGAGGTGAGACATGGTTGATCTGCCGAAGCAGCCGGGAATGCCCGACAATGTGTTCATGACGAAGCTCGACGCAGCCGCGAACTGGGCCCGCTCCAACAGTTTGTGGCCGATGCCGTTTGCCACGGCGTGTTGTGGAATCGAGCTGATGGCCACGGCTTCGAGCCGGTTCGACCTCGCTCGGTTTGGAGCTGAGGTGATGCGATTCTCCCCCCGGCAATGCGATCTGATGATCGTGGCGGGCCGCGTCGCGATGAAGATGTTGCCCGTGCTGCAACGGATTTGGCTCCAAATGCCGGAGCCGAAGTGGTGCATTTCGATGGGTGCCTGTGCCTGCACGGGCGGCGTGTTCGACACCTATGCCGTGGTGCAAGGTGTAGATCGCTTCATTCCAGTCGACCTGTACGTCCCCGGCTGCCCTCCCCGTCCCGAACAGCTGATCGCCGCGATCATCGAGATGCAGGAAAAGATCATGCAGACCGGGACCTTTAACGGGACCGAGTTCGCCCAGCGGACTGCGGCCCAAGGGCCGATTCCCGTGGAGATGGACGAAGTTCGCCGGTCCCGCGAGGCGAAGCTGGTGGAAGGATTGGAGATTTACCAGCCACCGAAGTTGTAGATGAAGCAAGGGTTGTCGATGCATCTCTTTCCACAGTTTCCTCAGAAAGTCCTGTCGCCATGAGGACAGTTCGCAAGGCCATCGAAGCCCCCCGGTCAAAGCGTGGGACTCCCGTCTGGGAGTTGGCACGTCTCTTTCCAGCTCAAGGCTACTGGACGGAAGAAGACTACCTGGAACTCGAAACGAATCTGTTAATTGAATACACGGACGGGGTGCTGGAGTTCCTGGAAAGGCCCTCTCCTCAGCACCAGCTCATTCTCCAGTACATCCAGATGCGGCTTCTGAACTTCGTCCTCAAGAGTCGCCGTGGATCAGTGATGGCAGCACCGTTGCCGATTCGCGTGGCGTCGACGACTTATCGCGAACCGGATCTCGTCTACTTCACCAAAAAACTCGCAGACTTGTCGAAAGCTCCGACTGGTGCCGATTTGGTGATGGAGGTCGTGAGCCCTGGAAGTGCAAGCCGTCGCCGGGACCTCATTAAGAAGCGCCGTGAATATGCAGAGGCGGGAATCGCGGAATACTGGATCGTCGATGCCGAGAATTTTGCTGTGACCGTTCTTGTCCTGAAGGACGGAAAATACGAGGTGGCTGGCAAGTACAAGCCAGGCCAGACAGCGGTCTCCCGACTGCTTCCCGAGTTCGGCATCAATGTGACCGAAGCCTTCTCAGCCGATTGATCTTCACTCACCCCACACCCTCAATGACCGACCTTTAACCATGAGTGCCGTTGAAATCCAACCTGTGGACGAACCACGATCCCGACTGGGAACCCCAGTCTGGGAGATCGCGCGGCTGTACCCGACGCAAGGGCATTGGAGCGAGGAGTCTTATCTCGCCTTGCACACGAATCAGCTGGTGGAATTCACCCACGGCGTCTTAGAGTTTTTGGAGATGCCGACGCGAAAGCATCAGTTGATGGTGGCTCACCTTTATCAACGGTTACTGGTCTATATCACTCAACGCCAGCTTGGTGAGGTCCATTTTGCTCCGCTCCGCATTCGGGTAGCTTCGGAGACGATTCGAGAGCCCGATGTGGTCTTTCTGGCGAACCATCGACTTCCCGAGGATAAGACAGTCCCTCCCGAGGGGGCCGACTTGGCCATGGAAGTCGTGAGCCCCAGTGCTGAGAGCCGTCAACGTGACTTGGTGGATAAACGCCACGATTACGCGGAGGCTGGAATCGCCGAATACTGGATCATCGACTCGGAAGCTTCCACGGTCACGGTACTCGGGCTTCAGGGTTCGGCGTACATCGAACTGGGATCGTATGGCCCCGGCCAGTTGGCCGTATCGAAGCTCCTGCCCGGTTTGGAATTCGATGTGACGGAAGTCCTCTCCGCCTGAATCCTCCCCTGCCCCACTGACGACCGAAAACACTCCCCATGACCGACCTGCAACCACTCCTCGAAAAGTTCGGCCTGACGCAGACGGCGTTCCGCGACAACAATCGCGTGACTGTGGCTGCGGACAAGGTTCTGTCGCTGCTGGAGTCGCTGAAGAACTCGCATGGGTTCAACATGCTGATCGACATCACGTGTGTCGATTACCTGGAGTACGAAGGGGCGACCGATCGGTTTGGAGTCGTCTACTGCCTGCTCAATATGACGAGCGGCGACCGCCTGATCGTCAAGACGTTCGTCAACGACCCGAGCCCTGCCCTGCCGACTGTCACCACTCTGTGGATGGGGGCCGACTGGCTGGAGCGCGAGGTGTTCGACATGTTCGGCATCACGTTCACCGGTCATCATGACCTCCGCCGGATCCTCATGCCGGACGAGTTCACCGCCTTCCCACTCCGCAAGGACTACCCCATCAAGGGGCGCGGCGAGCGGCATAACTTCCCGGTCATCACGCGGTCGGAGAGTTAAAGAGAAGCTTTTAGCTTTCAGCCATCAGCCGTCAGCCATCAGCCGTCAGCCAGAACAAACGCAGAACACCTCAGCCATGTCGACCATTACCCACCCCCGAATCACGCCCGAGGAGCTGTTGAAGCTTCCCGATTCAAAACGCTATGAACTCGTCGATGGCGAGTTGATTGAGGCATTGATGAGTGCGGAGTCGGTCTGGGTTGTTGGTCGGTTGTTTCGTCGACTTGATGAATTCTGCGATGCGAACGGTCGAGGACTCGTGCTGACTGATGGCTTTTCTTATCAGTGTTTCCCCGAAGACGAAGACCGAATTCGCCGACCAAATGTGTCATTTGTGTCGCCTGGACGAATGACCCAATCACAATTCGAATCTGGTCACGGACGGATTCCCCCGGACTTGGCAGCTGAGGTCGTTTCGCCAAACGACCTCTTCTATGATGTCGATCGCAAGGCCAACGAGTACCTCCAAGCAGGAGTCAAGCTCGTGTGGGTCTTGAATCCTGACAGCCAAACGATCTTCGTCTATCACCCCGATGGAACGATGGCCCACCTGAATCGAAACGAGGTTCTGGATGGAGAAACGGTGCTACCAGGTTTCCAGTGTCCCGTCAGCAGCTTGTTTCCGGACAAGTCAAAACTTGGGCTACTGACAAGTTAGCCACAGCCCGCCGGTGTTCCACGACAGGCTGACGCCTGCCGCTCGCTCAACCCCCAACCATAAACCGTCCTCCCCATGCCCCTCACAGCTTCACCGACGATGCCTCCGGATGCTCCCGATCAGGAGTATCACTGGACCCTCAATTTCGGGCCGCAGCATCCGGCCACCCATACTACGCTGCGGCTTGTGCTGACGCTCGATGGGGAGCGAGTTGTCAACTCGGTCCCGCACATCGGCTACCTGCACAGCGGGTTCGAGAAGCTCGCAGAGCATCTCGACTTCAACCAGTACGTGACCATCGTCGACCGGATGAACTATCTGTCGCCGCTGGCGAATGAAGTCGGCTGGCACCATGCGGTGGAGAAGCTGCTCAACATTGAGTTGACGCCACGCTGTAAGTACCTGCGGACGATTCTGGCCGAGATGATGCGGCTGCATGACCACTTGCTGAACTGCGGAACGAGTGCCCTCGACCTCGGGGCCTTCACGGCGTTCCTGTATTTCTTCGAGCAGCGGGAACTGATCTACGACATCGTCGAGTATGCCTCGGGGCAGCGGTATCACTCCAGCTACACCCGCGTCGGTGGCGTGATGTTCGATGTGAATACCGACTGGGTCAACCAGGTCCGCAGCTTCACCAAGCAGTTCCGCAAGACCCACGACGAAGTCCACCGCCTGCTCACCCGCAACCGGATCTTCATGGACCGGACGAAGGGAATCGGCGTCCTGAGCAAGGAGCAGGCGATCAACCTCAGCGTCACCGGGCCAATTGCCCGGGCGAGCGGTGTGGTGCGTGACCTGCGTAAGGACGAGCCGTATCTGGCGTATCAGGACTTCGACTTCAAGGTGATCTGCTCACAAGGCGGCGATTGCTATGCTCGCTACCTGGTCCGCATGCAGGAGATGATCGAGAGCGTCCAGATTATCGAGCAGGCGATCGAAAACATTCCCGGCGGTCCGGTAAACGTCGAGGTGGGCTCGAACGTCGTGCTTCCGGCCAAGCCCGCCGTCTATCGCTCCATCGAAGGCTTGATCCAGCATTTCGAAGTCACCATGCCCAATCGAGGCTATGACGTCCCTCGCGAAGAGCTCTACGCCGCGACGGAATCGCCGAACGGCGAACTCGGTTTCTATATCGTGGGGCAGGACAGTACGCGGGCCTATCGGGCTCGTACACGTCCCCCGTCCCTTGTCCATTTCGCGGTGTTCTCGCACCTCATCAAAGGCCATATGCTCAGCGACGTGGTGGCTGTGCTGGGGAGCCTGAACATCATTGCGGCGGAGCTTGACCGATGAGTGCCCTCACAGAAGAACTTCGCCAGAAGATTCGGGCCGAGTTCCCGAAGTACCCCAACAAGCGAGCGGTCACCCTGCCCGCGCTGCATATCGTTCACGATGCCTTGCGGTGCGTGTCGACCGAATCGCTCCGTGAGATCGCTCAACTGCTGGAGCTGCATCCCTCGGAAGTTCACGACACGATGTCGTTCTACAACTTCTTCAAGGACGAGCATCACCCGCTGGGCCAGCACCGGGTCTGGTTCTGCCGCAGCATTTCCTGCATGCTGCGAGGCGGCGAGGAACTGCTGGGCGAGGTCTGCACAAAGTACAACGTGAAGCCGGGGGAAACCTCGCCCGACGGCAAATTCACTTTGGAGTTCGCCGAGTGCCTGGGGGCCTGCGAAGGTGCCCCGTGCGCTCTCGTGGACGAAGACTGCCACATGTCACTCGATGTCGCCTCGGCGTCGAAGCTGATTGACGGGCTGAAGTGAGGAACAACTTTGGAGCAAGTTGATTCACCCGTGCTTTTGGTTCTTGCCGGACCTAACGGTGCGGGTCAGTCGACGGTCGCCCCGACATTCATCCAGAATTCGGGAGTTGCTGAGTTCGTGAACGCGGACGAAATTGCCAAAGGGATTTCAGCGTTTCATCCTGAAAGCGTGGCTCTGCTCGCAGGACAGATGGCACTTGACCGGATGCGGCAGTTGAGCCAGTCTCGCAAATCATTCGCAATCGAAACCACATTGGCCGCCAGAACCGATGTGGGGATGATCAAGAAGCTGCGAGATGACGGCTACCGCGTTCATCTGATGTTTGCCTGGTTGCCGAACTCAGAACTTGCCGTCCGGCGAGTTGCGGACAGGGTTCGAGCGGGCGGGCATCACATGGAGGAAGGTATGGTCAGGCGACGATACCAAGCGGGGCTCGGCAACCTGTTCGAGCTTTACATTCCAATTGTCAACGAGTGGATCGTGTGCGATGGCTCCTCTGTGAAAGGGGCTAGAATCGTGGCTTCGGGTTGCTTCGACGAAGCACAGGTGATTTACGAACCGAGTTTGTGGGAGGCGGTGAAGCATGGTGTCTCAAAACAGTTCAGGCTCCGGGAACCCCTTATCAATGGTGGAGATTCTGCGGGACGCTTCCCGCCCATCGATATCTCGCGCGATTCGCATTCACATGGCACTCGACCTGCCAATGGTGGAGTGGCGTGACGGCCAAATCGAGTGGGTGGCCCCGACTGATGAGAGACTCAAGAACATACTGCGTGAGTATGCCCAGAACTGACGGTTGAATCCCGAGCGACTCCGCGCTCCGCTTCGCAAGGCCTTCGCGTCGCGGCTAAACGGGTCTTCACTGACGACTGAAAACTGACCTCTGACGACTCAGAACTGAGAACTCAACACCGTGCCCACTTTCGAACCTGTTTTGCTGGCCCGCATCAACACGCCTGAGAGCCACACGCTGGAAACCTACCAGCGTGATGGCGGGTATCAAGCGTTGCGCAAGGCCCTGGAGATGGCTCCAGCGGACGTGACCAACCTCGTCAAGGACTCCGGTTTGCGGGGGCGCGGCGGCGCGGGCTTCCCATGTGGCCTCAAGTGGACGTTCCTCCCCAAGGATCATCCGGGGCCGATTTATCTCTGCATCAATGCGGATGAGTCCGAACCGGGCACCTTCAACAACCGCATCCTGATGGAGATGGACCCGCATCAGCTGATCGAGGGAATCGCCATCGCCTGCCACGCGATTCGCTCGAAGTCGGCATACCTCTACATCCGCTTCGAATACGGCCTGAGCTACCGCCGTCTCGATGCCGCGATCAAGGAATGCTACGCAGCGGGACTGCTCGGCAAGAACATTCTGGGCAAAGGCTTCGACCTGGATGTCGTGCTGCATCGCGGAGCTGCTGCATACATCTGTGGAGAAGAGACAGGACTCATCGAGAGCCTCGAAGGGAAGCGGGCTTGGCCTCGTATCAAGCCCCCCTTCCCCGCCATCGAAGGACTCTTCCGCAAGCCAACAATCGTCAATAACGTCGAGACGCTGTGCTGTGTGAAACAGATCCTTGATCGCGGCAAAGACTGGTTCCAGTCGATCGGCGTCAAGCCCGATCCTGCCAACCCCCGCGACCCCGGCAGCTACGGCCCGAAGCTCTACACCGTCAGTGGACACGTCAACAAGCCGTGCTGCGTGGAACTCCCACTCGGTGTGACAGCTCGTGAGCTGATTGATGAACATGCGGGCGGCGTCTGGAAAGGTCGTAAGGCCAAGGCCGTCGTCCCCGGTGGCATCAGCATGGGCTTCCTCTCCGATCAAGAGCTCGACATCCCGCTCGACTTCGCGGGCCCCGGCAAGGCGGGTTGTCTCGGTCTCGGGACAGCTGCGGTCGTGGTCATCGATGACCAGACGAACATGGTCGACGTACTGTATAACTGTGCCCGGTTCTTCTCGCACGAGAGCTGCGGCCAATGTACCCCGTGTCGCGAAGGGACGAACTGGATGACGCGTATTCTGGAGCGGATCCGCTCGGGGAACGGGCAGATGCGAGATGTCGACTTGCTGACGGAAGTGGCCGCCTCAATGGGGATCATCCCTGGTACCACGATCTGCGGCCTGTCGGACGGAGCGGCGTGGCCGGTGAAGAACGCGATCCAGAAGTTCCGAGGGGACTTCGAAACGTACATCACCTCGGGCCGGAAGAGCGTCACACCGTACCCGGTCGGGGCCCACTAGGTGTCGAAGGAACGAGAACAAGGAGAACCGACATGACTCGAGGTTGGCTCAAATGTCGCAGCCTGAAAGGGATGTTCAGTGACGAACGGGTGGTCGTGTACCACCTCGTGAATGGTGAGCGCTACTCAGAGTTTGTACCGTCGGACAAAGTTCGTGGAGAAATCAATTCCGAGGGAACTCTCGCCGTGGGAATCTATCGACAAGAGGGGGCAAGTTTCGCAGAACTCCCCACGAATTACAGCGACTTGGTCGCAGTTCCTGAAGAGGATCTGATTCCAGCATGATCTTGTCGAACCGTGAGATTCAGGCCGCTTCGGACTCGGGACGCCTCGTGGTTGATCCCGAACCGCGCCCCCGCGCCCCGGCATCTCCTGGAGTCCTGTGTCCCGATTCCACATCCGCCGTGGACCTCACTCCCAGTGACGAGATCGCCTGTTTTCGACCACTTCCCATTCTGCTCGACCCGGAAGCAGCCATCTGTCAGTTGATCGTCGAGGAAGTCCGAGGGTTCCCATTCAAGAATCCCCGCCGATTTCAGAACCAAACGACCGCCGGAGGTGCGTAACGGATTCCATTCGCTACGCTTCCCCTCCCCAGGAACACGACCACCCATGCCCACTGTCATCGTCAACAACAAGCCTGTCGAAATCGGTGCGACCGAACGACTGAACTGCATTCAGGCGGCCGATCGTGCGGATGTCGAGATTCCGCATTACTGCTGGCACCCTGACCTGTCGGTCGTGGCCAGTTGCCGCATGTGCCTCGTGGAGGTCGGCGACACGAAGCCCGATGGCACGGTCGCCATGCAGCCGAAGCTCGTCCCCGGCTGCCAGACGCCGGTCAAGGATGGCACAGTCATCATCAGCGACTCGCCCAAGGTCAAAGCGGCCCAGCAGGCGACCCTCGAATACCTGCTCCTCAATCACCCCCTCGACTGCCCCGTGTGCGATCAAGCGGGCGAGTGCGGACTCCAGGACTACAGCTTCGAATACGGCCGGGGGTATAGCCGCCTGCAAGAGCCGAAGAACATCAAGCCCGACAAGGACTACATCGGCGACCAGATCACCCTGTTCACCGATCGCTGCATCATGTGTACTCGCTGCGTAAGGTTTACGCGCGAGATCAGCGGCACTGCGGAGTTGCAGGTCGCCAGCCGAGGCACGCACGAAGAGATCGACATCTTTCCGGGCGAGCCGTGTAACAACAAACTGGCGGGGAACGTCGTCGATCTCTGTCCGGTCGGGGCGTTGTGCAGCAAGGACTTCCTGTACGAACAACGCGTCTGGTCGCTGAAGAGCAAGAAGAGCGTCTGCCCCGATTGCAGCACCGGCTGCTCGATCAACGTCGATCAAAACAACGATAC